>OGZE01000010.1_pt1 | contig 142904 bp, 139 predicted proteins | sample 1576731 | NCBI WGS metagenome assembly OGZE01 (sample SAMEA3541503, study PRJEB24748) | human gut metagenome | biome: human gut; feature: human-associated habitat; material: faeces | place: China | collected 2012 | reverse complement strand
AGATTAGTTGATGTCTATATTGATATTGCATCCAGTAAGTCCAAATCTCTAAGAAAAGATTTTGCTCGTATGGTTGAAGATAGCAAGCAAAAGAAAATTAATATAGTGATAACCAAAAGTCTTAGTCGGTTTGGTAGGGATACTGTAGATACACTGGAGGCTTTGAAAATATTAAGAGAATCTGATGTTCGTGTTATTTTCGAACAAGAAAGTCTTGATTCCTCTGAAACCGACAGCCAGCTTATGATTTCAATCGTGGAGGCATTGGCACAAGCTGAAAATGAGAGCAGAAGTGAAAATATAAAATGGGGAATTAAGAAGAAGGTTGAGCAAGGAACCTCAAAATTAGCTGACAGAAAATGCTATGGATATGATAGCGATGAAAACGGAAAATTAGTTGTTAATGAGGAACAGGCAGCTGTTGTTCAGAGAATTTTCAACTTGTATCTGGGTGGCAAAAGTGTAACAGGCATCCTGAAAGAATTAGAAAGCTTAGGAATTAAATCTCCAACAGGCAAGGATAAGTGGAACAAACGGACGATCGAGTTGACGCTAACCAAAAGAAAGTATATCGGAGAAGCGGAGCTTTTGAAATCTGATGAAAATAGTACATATTATTTAGTCAGTGATAATAATCCTGCAATCATCTCTAAAGAAATTTTTGAGGCAGTGCAAAAAAGAAAGACTCAGAGAAGCAACGTTACTGTAGATGAAGACGGAACAAAGCACCGTAGCGCAAGTAAGTACAGTTCCAAGAAAAAATAACCAGATAATTTTCATCATATTTGTACAATAAATGACTTGATATATGGGGCAAAAAGAGGGATATATAGTACTACCATAATAAGAAAGGTAGGTATTATATATGATGTACTTGAAGGTTAAAAACGAGAATGGAACAATTTCATTTGTCCCAATGACGTGTGGAAATATCTATGTTTTGTGCAAGGATTGTGGCAGTATGGTTCATGTGAATAATGCTGAGGAGTTTAATTGGTGTGAAGTTCCATTTGAAGATATAGAATTGTGTGCGGAGTGTTCTGCAAGGCGGGATGCTATTGAAGAAGAATATCTATCACATGAGAGATCAAGAAACATTATGGAAGTTGTTAGAACGGTTAAGAAACAAAAACATATAGCTGCAGAAAAAGGTAGAACACTTAGCAAGGATGAACTCAAGAGTATTGTGAATGCGGCTGTCAGAGAGACTGTGGAAAACAGCTTGACTCAACGTGAATAAGGAATTAGACAAATCAGAATTGTCAGCTTCACCTTATAGCAATTAGACGAAATTGAAAACGCTGTAATAAACACGATAAAAACTTATTAGGAGGAACACCGGAATGAACAGGACAGGAACATATGTAGCTTTTGATGGATTGGGTCAAGCAGACCCATCTAAATCTGATTTTCGCTATTATTCTTTATTGCAAGCTTGGAGTGCCAACAAACAGATTGATTTTAAGATAACAAACAGTCATGAGAAAACTTATGCTGTTCGAGATTCAAGTTCGAGAGCAACACTGTATGCTCGTATTCGGGAACGTTTGAGTGCATCAAAGAATATGGTTGTCATTCTTTCTGAGAATACAAGAAAAAGCGGCAGCGTATTGTCTTACGAAATTGAACAGGCTATTGACAACTACAAGATTCCGCTGATTATTGCATATCCGGCATACTCAGCTATATGGAATGTGGATGATGATTTATCCGTTATGTGGCCTACTGCTTTATCAACAAGAATTAATATGCCAGGTACGGAGGCTATCCATGTTGGATTTAAGAAGGAGCCATTAATGAATGCTATCCCCCGATTTACCATAAATGGTGAGCATTTGTCAAATGGAAGAAATGTTTATTCACGAGATGCTTATGTGACATGGGAGATTGTCAAATGAGAAACGAAATTAAAGTTAAGGTTAAACTCTTTGATAGGCAAATCATTAAGTGGTTTTATGGATTGCTCAGCGCTGTAAGTGTAGTAACATCAATCATATTCTTATTCGTTGACATTGAGCAAAAATACAAAACTATTTTTGGTATAACAGCAATTGGAATCTTTTTGTTGATCTATATAAGTATCTGGATATACGCAAACAAAAGAAACTCAATATTACTCACTATCAATAAATCTTCTGTGGAGGTAAAATTTGGAGATTTATTTTCCGAAGAATCCGATTGGAAAGCAATTGCATTTAATGAGTATTATGATACTATCGTTGATAATATAATTATTGCTCAGAGCACATTGAATGGAATGTATATCAATAAATATTTTGATAACAAAGTTGACAAGCTTGATAGAATCATTGCGTCAGATCCGCATCTATCTATGAAAGCTGTTTCTCAAAATTTGCAGCGAACAAGGGGTAAAAAAACGAAATATCAACTTGGGTCAGTGTGTGTTGTGGGAGATTATCTTCTTACAGCGTTAACTCATTTTGATGTTGATAACAAAGCCTATATTGATATGCATGAGTATATATCGTTCTTGTTAGCGTTTTGGGATGAAGTTGATCGAGTATACGCTGGCAAAACGATTGCAATTCCTGTCTTCGGTTCTGGAATTACACGTTTTAAAAAGTATGATATGGTTTCTGACCAAGAACTACTCGAATTGATCATTTGGTCTTTTAAAGTGAGCAGGATAAAGTTCACATATCCATCGAAGGTTAAAATAGTTGTTTACAATGGAAAACGAGATAAAATTAACTTACAAGCACTAAAGTCTTTTCAAGAATGAATTTTGAAAAAAATTTGGTATGCAAGATAATACATAATTTGAAATTCAAAAGAATAAAGGAGAATGCAAAATGGCTACATATAGGACAAGAACATATCTAGTAGCGGATTGGGATGGAGACGAAACTGCAATTGATAAATTGTACGAGAGGAACGATGGTGAGAAATGGAGCCTATCATTCACTGACGCACATGTTCTGACTCAATCGAGCGATGATAGCTTAAATTGTAGTATTAAGGCATCACTTGATATAAGAATGAATGCTTCATAAAACTTTTATTCTTATTGTGGGTAGCAATACAAAAAGTCGTAGAGCTGGCGAGTGTACATATTGCAAAAATTATAAAAACGGCAAGTGCGCTACAGGGCATACCATTAGTAACGACAGTTTTATAGAATACGAATGCAAAAAGGCTGTTCGAGACAGCAAAGACTTGAGGTTTGTAATCCTATATAACGCTGCTGCTGTTGATAAATCAAAATGTCCTGATTCAATCAAAGACTATGGAACGCATGCTGCAATGAAAAAAATGAAAGATGGCAAGCACGAATGGGACTATCAATCCGTTAAAACTGCACTCGGACTATAAGTAATAGAATTGTGAACGCTTGAATATTGCATTTGAGGCTCTATACATACTTTTTTATTGTACCATGGGTTTGTTTTCAAAATATGAGCTTTGCGGTTTGTTTATTATGCGATGTTATATTTCTTTGATAAATTGCAGGTTATGCTGCTAAATAGCCTAATCAAAAATCAAATGGCGAGTTGATGAAATTGTTACGAAGGTCATAAAAATGGTGGAATTTTAGTGCTTATAGGTATATTTTGGAATAGCCTAGGTATTTCACGTCGAGTGCGTAGTATTGATGTCAAGGGTAGGAAAGTAAGAAATTACAAACGGCTTAAACACTATATTTCCGAGGTTTGGTTGTACTAATTGGTACTTTCAGACCTCGGATTTCTTGTGTTTATGCGGGGTTTAAAAAGTGTGCAAACGGTAGGGTTGAGTTGACAAGTTGAAAATAGGTAGGGTTGCGGAGATAGAATGGTTGTAAAAATAGGCTAATCAACATATAATAAAAGCATAGAATGCTGGTTAGCCAGTGCCGATAATTAAGTATTAATTATCGGATTTACGATAAGCAAATTTAAATTTCTGAGGGGCAACATATTGAAAGCACAGTTCGTAGTGTACTTCGGTGGACTTTTCTTCAGCTCTTAAATTATCGCATTCATAGCGTCCGGCTAAGTACATAATAACGAAATGTGCTATTCGAGGTAAATCACGGTTGTCGATGATTGGACCTCTTTTGATGGTGAGTGTTTCTTCTTGGATAAACCCAAGGTTTATTGCCGGAAGTAAAGATGAGGTACCATATATTTTTTTATCTCTTTTTACGCTACCGTTTACCATTGACCGCAGTATTTTGTTTTGATAAGAATCTGAAACATCAGTTATTATTGAAAAGCTTAATTTTAATTTCATAGTCATTAACCTCCTTTGGTAGTGTCATATATTAGCTCTACTGAAGGCTGATAGCAAGTTAAGGATTATTAATTTGAGAGGATGCTGCAGCTATGAAGTCTAATAAAAACGTAGAATATATTCCACCGCGCCTGCCAAAATACACTAAGAGAGTTGGCATATATGCACGGGTAAGTACTGATAGTAAAGAACAGCTGGAAAGTTTTAAATATCAGGTTTCTCACTATACTAGAGTGGTAGCAACAACACCGTTCTGGATGCTTGCTGATATTTATATGGATATTTCATCAAGTAAAGAAAGAGCTGTGCGAAAAGAGTTTAATCGGCTCTTTGAAGACTGCAAAAATAAAAAAATCGACATTGTTCTAGCCAAGAGTGTCAGCCGATTTGGGAGAAACACCGTAGAGGTATTGGAAGTACTTAATCAATTAAAAGTAATAGGTGTTAGAGTTATTTTTGATCAAGAAGACCTGGATACAGGGACAATTGATAATGATGTATTGCTTACACTTGTGGAGGCTCTTGCCCAAGATGAAAATAGGTCTAGAAGTGAGAATATAAAACTAGCACTTAGGCATAGAGCAGCTGATGGTACTTCTAAATCATACTATAGAAGATGCTATGGATATACCAAGGACAAAAATGGTGGTTTGCAAATTTTAAAGGATGAAGCTAAGAATGTTAGGCTAATTTTCGACCTATATTTACTTGGCAAAAGTGTTATTGGCATAGGCAAAGAATTAGAAAGGCGAGGCATTGTTTCGCCCACAGGAAAAAGCCAATGGTGTAAAAGAACTATTGATGTTATGCTTAGTAATGAGAAGTATATGGGGAATGCTCGCTTGATGAAATCATCAAATGATGGAGAGCAATATTTATCGGAAGGTAATAACCCGGTAATAATTTCAGAAGAAACGTTTAAAGCTGTACAAATTGAAAAAAAGCATAGAAGCAACATAACAATGGCAACAGGAGTTACACAACGTAAAAAGACCAAATATAGCTCTAAAAAATAAAATAGCCTAATCAAACATGATTAGGCGGAAAAGATAAAAATGTTATAATAAGGGCATAAATACAGGCTTTTATATGTATTTAACCTCATTTAGAAAATAGCCGAAGTTTCACACGTTGAGAGTGTTGTCTTGATGACAAGGGTTGAAAAGTAAGAAACTGCAAATGGCTTAAACACTATATTCCCGAGGTTTGGTTGTACTAATTGGTACTTTCAGACCTCGAATTTTTTGCGTTTATGAGGGGCTCCGGGAGTGCGAAAATGAGAGGGTTGAGTTGACAGGTTAAAATCGGGTAGGGTTACGGCGATAGAATGGTTGTAAAAAAACTAATGCAAATCATAAAAAATAGGAATAGTTCAAATAAAGCCACCTAAGAAAGTAGCATCTGTGGGACAGGTGAGTTGGCAGAGCGAGATATGAAGGGATTAAAATATAAAATGGAGCATATCCTGCAGGAAGAAAAAATATATGAGTATAGAAAAAGATTTTGTGATGATGATGCAAGAGTGTATATGTATATTACAAAACCTTCGATGCAAGTGTGTGGAATTATAGATTAAAAAAGAGAATATCGTTGGCTGAGTGAGAAAAAGTATTCATACAATGATGAGGTAGTACAGCGCATCAGAAAATACAGAGTAAAGAATAATTATGATAGGCTTATAAAGACATATCATGAAACTGAAGCATTACCTCTGGAAGATTTAAGAGAAGAATTTGAAGTTTTTTTGCACCACAATTTTGTTATGAACTAGAAAAAAATGAAATGCTAAGAAAATATATAGAAAAGAAATGTGTGATGACCGAGGTGACTATAAATAATGAAATCGATGTAGAAAAGGAAACGAAATATGTCGTGATTATATAAAAAAGAGTAAATGCAACTTTGTGCACTTACTCTTTATAATGTTTATAAATCAGGATTTACTAGCAATGATTACTACTTAAATATAACAACTGCTTTCCCTGCTTGGAGCGTGTTTTTGCCCTCAAGATTGGCATCGGTCATATTTTGAATGCCAATTGGCGCCAAGTAATTATTTACAAAGTGAGAAATTGCTTTATCCTCGAAATATGATTTATCAAATGAGATACCTTCAACATTGTCAATCATACCTATTTTTTGTAAAAATACAGGTATTTTAAATAATGTGTGCATCTGGAAAAAATCATCGAATGCATCAATCATTTTCACAATTGTACCATTAGGATTTTCACTAAAACCTACACCATCAACGGAGCCCAAAAGATAAACCTTACGATCATCTGTTTTATTCTCGTTATGGAGATTAATACGTTTGTAAATATCCTTTGTCTCGTCAGACTTATTCACGCCGTATTGACCAGGGTCGGATGAGTGTATAAGTGATTGGATTAAAACGCGTATATTACCGGATGCATCATTTACAATAAGGTCGAAGCTATGGCAGTTTTCATTGCTGGCATCACGAGTAACAACCGACATTGAATCAAGATCAACATTTGGGTCATATCCAGCCATAGGATCGATATCTTTATGCTCTGGGGTGATAGGGCAACCACAAGCGGTAACAACCTTAGCGAAGGCTTGTTCAGCGCCGTGACCTCTATATTTTGCCTGCATTTGCTGTATTTCTTTTGGCGCAATTAAATTATCGAATATCGGAATGATTTGTTCTTTAGTAAGAGATGTAAAGGTGTTAAGAATATCTAAAAGACCTCTGGCAACAAAATATTTTGTGATTTCTAAAGCAAGAATATTTTTCATAGGAGATAATGAAAGCTGTCTTATGAAAAATGTTGTATTGTGTTTTAATAGATGTTCACGTTCCTCGTTAACCAATCGACGGTTATTGCTATCGGTATAAATATTTGCAAGATATGTAAGGTCCAAGTAAAGGCGTTTATCAGATACACCAACCAAAACTCTTATGTCAGAGATACTATCAGGGTTTAGCAAAATGATTTTCTGAATAGTATTTTCTGGGGTGTCTTGAGATTCCAGCGATTTATACAGTTCAATGAAATTAATTAAATTCGTACAGGCTCCAGAACTGATTTCTTGTCCTTTATAAAGAGGTAGATCTTCTTGAGGTGCGACACAATACCAAAATTCTTCTAATTTGTTCATGCATTTTCCTCCAAACTAAAATAAATATAACTTGATATATGAGAAGACCTATTGTACAATGACACTAGTCACTGTACAAAGGAGGAATATCAAGTGATAAATCTATATATGTTGTGCGCAGATTTGAAAAATTCGCAGTCAAATATGCGACAACAATCCAATAATATTATATATGAAGTGTACACATTTCTCAATAACCCTTCTAAAAAAACACAGATGGTTATTGAAGCATGGAAAGATGAATTTAGTTATGTTTACGGAGATGTTAACTCAAACATTTCTAGTAATAGTAAACTTCATCCCGCTGAGCTTTTTGCAAAATATGGAATAGAGTATTCCGAGGAAAAATGGACTGAAGAAATTCAGCTATTGTTTTTTGCAATTCAAACTTACTTCAGTGTACTTATTAAGAGTATGATGAAGGAAATATTATATACTCAAAGCGACGAAAACAAATATGAGTCAATTATACTTGGAACGTTTGCAAAAGAAGCGGGAATAACAAATTACATTTATGAAGACTGTTATTGCTGGCCTCTTTTCGAAATTTCATCTGGGTTTGCTAAAGTTATGGATTCAATTATGAATTCAATTAGCAGTTACAAAAAGAATATCTCTGTTCAGGATTTTGTTAAAAATAACAATTATGATTATATTAAGCAAATGTACGAGGCAATAATTCCTAAGGAACTGCGACATGCACTTGGAGAATATTATACACCAGATTGGTTGGCAGAATGTACTTTGAGAGAAACGTGTGCACAGAATTATGTGAATGTAAATAATTCTTCATTTATCGATCCTACATGTGGTTCTGGAACATTTGTTTTTAAGACAATTTTGTTAAAGAGGGAATGTGGAGCAAGCTTAGATGAAATCATTAGTTCGGTATATGGATTTGACATAAATCCATTGGCCGTTTTAACAGCAAAGACAAATTATTTGTTATCTATTCTTGACTTATTGAATTCAGAAATACAAGTTAATATTCCGATTTATAATGTTGATGTTGTTAAAATGGGGGATGAGGATGAAGAAATAGAAAACTTAGATTTTCTTGATTCAGATAATCCAGCAGTTGCAATCAAAAATCGTATTTTGCAAGATAGAATCGCGGCAAAGCAATTGAACGAATTTGATGTAATTATTGGTAATCCACCTTGGGTTAATTGGGAATACATGCCGGAAAAATATAGACATGGTTCGCAACACAAGTGGACGGATTATTGCTTATTTAATGCTAAAGGTAGATATTTGAGTTTCTCAAAAGAAGATATTTCTGTTTTAATAACATACATTGTTATAGACCGCTTATTAAAAGATAAGGGTATATTAGGATTTGTAATTCGTCAAGGTGTGTTTAAATCTGCTCAAAACGGAGTTGGTTTCCGAAGATTTAAAATTAAAGATGAATCTGACATTAAGGTTTTGAGGGTAGATGATTTATCCAAAGTAAAAGCATTTGATAATGCGACAAATAGTACTGCTTTATTTTACGCAAGAAAAGGCGAGGCTAATGAGTATCCTGTTCCATATTATTTATGGGAAAAGAGAAACGATTTGAAAAAATATTCTTTCGCGGATTATTCTGATCTACAGGAAGTTATGTGCCAAATGACATTACATGAGCAAGGTGCTATCCCAGCTGTGGAAGATGACAAAACATCGATATGGGTAACTAGTGTAAAGGATAAATTGGATTCAATGTCAAAGATCCTTGGTGCGAATGATTATAGGGCAAGAACTGGCGTGTTTACAGGTGGGGCAAATGCTGTATATTGGCTTAGTATCGAAGCAGAGGAAGGAAATTTCATTGAAGTTATAAATATAGTCGAAAGAGCTAAACGTAAAGTTGAATCGGTTCGTGCAAAACTAGAAAAAGACTATGTATTTCCAATGCTCAAGGGTAGCAATGTAAAAAAATGGAATGTTACCTATGATACCTATTTGCTATGCCCTCATACTATAGAAACAAAAATGTGGCCAGTATCTCAAGAGATAATGAAAGACAATTCTCCTGAAACCTATAATTACTTGATGCAATTTAAGGATGATTTAGACGGTAGAAAAGGATTTGCTGGTTGGGAAAAAGAGATTCAAAAACAGGAATTTCATGCAATACTTCGTATAGGAGACTACACTTTTTCAAAATATAAAGTGATATGGAAGTATATTGCATCTGAATTTGTGTGCGCGGTTATTAGCACTGTTGATGATGAATACTTAGGAAACAAAATGCTTCTTCCAAATGAAAAGATTATGTATGTAAGTTTTGATGATGAAGTTGAAGCGTACTATTTATGTGGTATTCTTAGTTCGACATATGTCGCTGAATGCGTAAAGAGTTATATGAATCCTACTAGTATATCAGCACACGTGTTAAATAAATTAAATATTCCCAATTTTGATGCGAATAATACGGATCATATTGAGATAGCTCGATTGTGTAAAGAAGGCCATGGAAAGAAAGAAAATGATGAATACATTGAGCAAATAGATGTTATTATCGAAAAAATATATTCATTAGTTTAAGAAAGCCTTACTGCTAGAAATGTTTTTAGAGTGCGCCAAGCGTTATGCCGTTTTATTTCATAAAGAGGAGAAATTTGTATGGCGATAAATCGCTCATTTTCGGATTACATTAAAAGAAGATTTGACAACAATTTCTGGACGATTGCTGAAGAAGTCCTTAGGGATAATGCGGACTACGTAGAAGGGCTCTCCTTCAAGCTTGGATGGAGCAGTACGAAGTACCTGCCTATAATGGAAAAATAGGTAATGGTGTAGTTCGTCATATTATGGGGCGCGTAGGCGTTAAAACCGGCGAGTTAATGGCGGTTATCATCACCGCTGAATACGATTTACCCCATCATAAAGAACTGGTAAAAATGTTGCGTGAGGCCGTATCCGGTTTAAAAAGCGTAGTGCAAAACATCAATAAAAAACAGATTTACAAAATGGGGTGTAAATATATTCGGGCAATGCTTTTAAGAATATTTTCCCGGCTCAGCAATAGTAAAAACGGACTTGCAATCCCATCGTTTCAAAGCCGTTGGACATAAGGTACATTCAAATACAACGTAATAGTATTGTACATAAAAATCTCCGTTCTTTATTTGAAATATGCACATAGAGTAAAATACACTAACTAAATTATACACTAATAGGATTTTTCTGCTTGGTCAAGCAGGGAAATCCTATTTTATTTTAAGAAACCAAGGATGCGAAAGTTGAGATTACCTAGAACCGATGAAAACGTACTTTCCATTTTGCTATTGGTACTTTCACAAAACAGTTTTCTTATAGGTAGCTTAGCTTGATGCAAATTGTAATATGGCCAAGATAAGACAATCAATTTCTCAGATTCTTGGACTCAGATTTAGGTTCATTATCGCTATAATAACAATAACGATTAATAAGAATGCCTACTAAGCCGTAGCTTTATTTTTTCAACACCGGTGAGAGGTACTTGATAAATATCCTCTTTTTAAATAGTTGATCATCTAGAGATTGCATTAAACAATACGGAAAATTGTCGCAAATGCTTCTAACAAAAAGCAATAAATTAAAAATATTGCATATATTGACAATAAAAAACTTTAATGGTACAATTATTGCAAATAAACACAAAGAAGGTGTATGATATGTCAAAACAAGAAAAAGGACCCGTTGAAATAAATGAAAAGGAGACCATCAGAAATTTTATTGCTACTGCCGGTATGGGGCTTTGTAATAAAGACGAAATACTAGATAAATGTCACGTGGTAAAAGAAAAGATAGATGCCTTAAACTCTGAGTTAGAAGAACTAGAGGAGGCAGTACAAAGATGGGAGACAGGCCCTGATACCCGAGACGCGTATAGACTTGAGGAGGAATATGGTACAGAGGAAGCAATTCTTGCCCGATGTGAAGCGTTAAAAAAAGATTGCGATGAATGGGAAGATTTGCTCGCTCAATTAGAGCCGCTCATAAGTGAATATAAAAACTTCAATAAAACTCTTTGCTTCTCCAATATCCGTGAATTACTTCGTCAGAATCCAGAGGTAAAAATAGGACAGATTGAAAAAGAGGCAAGGCTGCGGTTGGGTTATATGTCACGTCTTGAAAAAGAGGGTAATACATCAGATCCAAGCATGGAGTTTATTGTTTCTGCAGCGAAGCTACTTAAGGTCAGCATCGACACTCTCATAACAGTCGACCTTACAGGACTGACACCTACAGAACAATATATTGTCGAATTCTTCGATAAATTAGAGGCTGATACTTTGCAGGACAAACTTGACTGGAATATAGAATCAGCATTCAATCTTAATAGAATAGATACGGATATAGATGGCTTCGAGATATATGGGCAGCGCAATCATCCGTTGTTTACTGAGGAAACATTCTACGAAGAAACAGACTTCGAATACCCGCAAGAAGTCACTCGAGTTGTTTTTAACTCGAAGGCGTTTGGGCCACATACTCATATCGCTGGGGATTGTTTCAACCTTAGGTTAAAAAACGGAACAACGCTATATCTAATGGACATCGAAAAGAGTGTTTACAGAAAGGGTGACCCTTTTGCCTTTGCTAAAGAAGCTTGGATATATATCCCCAATAAACGTAAACGTCAAATATTGGTGACCACTCAGAGTGGAACACCTGTTGCGCAACTTCTGGAAGCATTATTCTATATAGTGAAAGAGCACATGGAACATCCAAAGGTTAACGAGGATGTTAGGTATGCTATCGATTCGTTTATGAGAGATGACATAGAAGATGATATTTTATTTTAAGGGAGGTACATAAATGTCAAGAACGGTTCCGATTAGAAATACCAAGATTCACAAAAAACCTAGGGTATTCGATGTTACGGTTAATGAGGAGGGGAATATTTTAGAATACCGTATACAAAATATAAAAGGGAACATATCCATTGAAGAGGCAGAAGTAAAAAAGCAAATAAAGGAAGCATTAGCTGAAAGAGCAGTTTAACTTAAGCTACCGAGCAAAAGGATCCGATGTTGAGTTACCTATCGCCGGAGTTAGATTTCATGTATAAAACAGACTTTTTGTCTGTGTGTACATGATGTTTAACTCCGGTTTTTTGTATTTTAAAGCGTATTTGAGCCTAAATAACACACCCAGCGCTTGAAAAAGCCTATATCAAAAGTTTCTGACATTGAGACGAGCACGTATGGATGCGTGCCTATCTGAGTGCCAGACACTCAAATAAAAAATATTCCAATGCCCGAAGTGGTCGACCTTAAGGCGGCGGGATACATCAAGAGTCAAATTCACGGTATAGCCGTGGACTGACCGCTGATGTACCCACCGTACTTTGTTGCGACCATTTTTGGCTACCAGAGTCGGCGTACATCACAATGCCGGCTCTTTTGTGTCCCTGTCGCCACCCACTTCTGGGCGGAAAAGAAAGGCAGGGACTTAAAATGAGAAAGTTCAAGACAGCAGAAAAAAATCGTGTTAACTATGTCTATCACACAGCAGAGGGGGAGAAAATCATTTTAACCCCAGAGGAAGTGGGAGGCGAGTGGATTGCTCATTTGCACGAGGAAGATGACTGGATGTTAGATGCAGAACGTAGAGAGGAGTATCGTATACAACTACGATTTAGTGGTCAAGAGGATTGGCTGCAGCGCAATAGGAACAACCCAGTATCCAGTAAAACCAAAGGTAATCCAAGAATTTCAGATTTGGCGGTTGGAGACAAGAGCTATATGAATAATCCTTTAGATGAACTTCTTAAAAACGTAGATGCTGCTACTTATGAAAACAAAGTAAAACAGGTAAAAGAGGCTATAAAAACTCTACAGCCTCAGCAGCAAGAACTTATACGGAAAAAGTTTTATGATAACCGTACAAACGTGGATATCGCGGCAGAAGAAGGGGTTACTGAGGCGGCAATTCGTAACCGACTTAAAAAAATATATTCCAACCTTTCTAAAAAAATTCAAAAATAGGGGGTTCGAACTTCCTTGTTTTTTCGCTTATACATGAAGGGGACAATAAAAAAACCTTCAGAAAGGAGCGAGAGCTATGGGTCTAAAACACAAGGTAACCATTAACGTGGCTACTTCAGACGGTAGCAACACTACGGTTTTGCGTGGAGCGCAGATGAAACTTCCGACAAGAATTCTAAGATTCTTCTTTGGAGATTTTACGCAGGTGTATCTCTTAAAACCGGGGCAATCTGTAACAACCGTGGACATCAGAGAAGTTAAGGAAGGAGGTGCGGTGTGATGGTGCAAAAAGAAGATTTGCAAGCTTTAGTAGCGATTATTTATATCCTGGCAGAAAACTTACAAACTATTTGTGATAGCCTTCCGAGCGAAACTGCGAAAGAGCCTGAAAAAACTCCTGCTAAAGTTAAAAAAATTAGTTTGGAGGAAGTGCGCGGAAAGCTTGCAGAAATCAGCCAAACTGGGAAAACTGCGGCGGTTCGGGAGCTTATTCAAAAGCATGGCGGCAGCAGACTTTCAGATATTGAGCCGTCTCAATATGCAGCGATTTTAAAGGAGGCAGAGGTACTAGCAAATGCCAAATAGCCACGCAAAGTTATCTCCATCAGGTTCACACCGCTGGCTTCACTGCACACCTTCCGTTCTTCTTGAGAGCGAGTTTGAAGATAAAAATAGTCAAGCAGCACAAGAAGGAACAGCAGCTCATGCTTTGTGTGAACATAAGATTAAAAAGCTACTTCGCAAACGCAGTAAGCGTCCGGTTTCTATTTATGACAGTGATGAAATGGAAGTGTGCTCAGATGGCTACGCTGCATTTGTTATGGAGCAACTGGAGCTTGTAAAGCAAAGCTGCGCTGACCCAATCATGCTAATTGAGCAGAAGGTGGACTTTTCTCATTATGTACCGGGCGGCTTTGGAACAGCAGATTGCCTTATAGTGTCCGATGAAGCTCTGCGGATCATTGATTTTAAGTATGGACGAGGGATCCTTGTGGAGGCAGAGAACAACAGCCAGCTAAAATGTTATGCCTTGGGCGGTTTGAGGCTGTTTGAAGATTTGTATAATTTTAAGACAGTTGTCATGACTATTTTTCAGCCTAGAAGAGATAACGTCAGCTCTTGGAGCATCTCTGTGGCTGAACTTAAGGCTTGGGCAGAAAACGAACTAAAGCCAAAAGCTGAAATGGCTTTAAAAGGTGAAGGCGAGTATGCTTCAGGCGAATGGTGTACGTTCTGTAGGGCGTCTGCTTGTTGTAGGGTAAGGGCAGAGGACAAATTAAAACTTGCACAGGCAGAGTTTAAAATGCCGCATCTTTTAACTGATACTGAAATAGAAGAAATCCTTACTGCTATTCCGGGCATTACCAAGTGGTCTAATGATATTTTAGCCTATGCTACAGAGGCAGCGGTAAATCACGGTAAAGAGTGGGCAGGGTTTAAGGTTGTAGAAGGACGTTCAATACGTAAGTACAGCGATGAAGAAAAAGTTGCTGCAGTAGCAAAAGATAATGGGTATACGGATATTTACCGTAAGGACCTCATTACCTTAACTGAAATGCAAAAACTGATGGGCAAAACCAAGTTCGAAGAGGTGTTAGGCACCCTTATCATCAAAGCACCAGGCAAGCCTACTTTAGTTCCGGTAACGGACAAACGACCCGCCCTAAATGTTACAAACGCAAAAAACGAATTTAACGAAATTACGGAGGATTAAAATTATGGCAAATATGAATAAAACTAAAGTTATTACCGGTATCAACACTCGTTTATCCTACTTTCATGGCTGGGAGCCTGTGAGCATCAATGGCGGTGATCCTAAGTATAGTGTTTCTGTACTAATCCCTAAGACGGATAAAGAAACGGTAGATGCTATCAACAATGCTATTGATGCAGCTATTGAAGAGGGCATTACTAAATTTGGCGGTAAGAAGCCTAATAGAGCTGCAATTAAATTGCCACTAAGAGACGGCGATATAGAGCGTGATGACGATGCCTATAAAGGGCACTATTTCATCAATGCTAATAGCAAGACTGCTCCTCAAATCGTAGATAAAGCGGTTAAGCCTATCTTGGATAGGGATGAAGTATATAGTGGTTGCTACGGCAGAGTTTCTTTAAGCTTTTATGCTTTTAACTCCAACGGCAATAAAGGTGTTGCTTGTGGTCTTGGTAATATCCAAAAGATTAAAGATGGTGATTCTTTAGGCGGCAGACCTACGGCTGTAGATGATTTCACTACGTTAGAAGATAATGACTTCTTGGCGTAAAGGGGGCAGGCTTTATGTTTAGCTACGAATTTCAAAAGCAACTAGTTGTCACAGCAGGAGCAGCTATTATCTATATGGTTACTATATATGCCTTATTGGATTTTACGCATACCGTGCTTAAGGGTATCTACAGATTGGTCAAAAGCGGTGTGGCAAAACTTAAAGGAAAGGGTTATTTAAAATAATACGTAGGCGGCATAAGGGTAACCTTTGCCGCTTTACTTTTTAAGGAGGGTGACGTTATGCAGTGTATAAGTTTAGACCTAGAAACGTATTCTGACATAGATTTACAAAAGTGCGGGGTATATAGGTATGCCGCCTCTCCGAATTTTGAAATCTTGTTATTTGGTTACAGCGTAGACGGCGGTGAAGTGCAGGTCGTTGATTTAGCGATGGGTGAGAAGATACCAGAAGATATTGTTGCGGCACTTAAGGACGATAGTGTTATTAAATGGGCATATAATGCTACTTTTGAGAGAATAGCTCTGTCTATCTATTTTATGGAATGGCTAGAGCCTACAAGCTGGCATTGCACTATGGTTTGGTCGGCAACACTAGGACTACCTTTATCACTTGAAGGTGTGGGGGCAGTGTTGGGTCTTGAGAAACAAAAGCTTAAAGAAGGCAAAAGCCTTATTAAATATTTCTGCTGCCCTTGTTTGCCGACCAAGGCTAACGGAGAACGTACGAGAAATCTTCCAGAGCATGATATGGATAAGTGGCAGCAGTTTAAAGACTATAACTTACGTGATGTAGAAACAGAAATCACCATACAGACAAAACTAGCGAAATTCCCTGTGCCAGAGAGCATCTGGGAAGAATACCACCTTGATCAGGAAATAAATGATCGAGGGATTGGTATAGATTCGGAGTTTGTTGATAATGCCATAAAGCTAGATGAAAAGATTAAAGCTGAACTTAAAATCAAAATGCAGGAGCTTACAAATTTAGAAAATCCTAATTCTGTAAAACAGATTATAGGTTGGCTTGCTACTAACGGCTTAGAAATAGATAACCTTAGTAAAAAGCAGGTAGCTGAGCTTTTAAAAACGGCACATGGGGAACTTAGTGAAGTGCTGCGGCTCAGACAAAAGCTTTCTAAATCATCAGTTAAAAAATATACAGCAATGAAAAATGCCCTCTGTGCAGATAACAGGGTGCATGGAATGTTTCAGTTTTATGGTGCTAATAGAACCGGACGATTTTCAGGTCGTTTAGTGCAACTTCAAAATCTACCCCAAAACCATATGGCAGATTTAAAGCAGGCTAGAGCTTTAGTTAAAGATGGTAATTTTGATGCATTATCTTTGCTCTATGAAGATGTGCCGGATACCTTATCTCAGCTTATCCGAACTGCATTTGTGCCGCAGGGCGATAGAAAGTTTATTGTGGCAGATTTCAGTGCGATAGAGGCGAGAGTAATAGCCTGGCTTGCAGGTGAAGGTTGGCGGCAGAAGGTATTTGCTGAAGGCGGCGATATTTATTGTATGAGTGCAAGTAAGATGTTTAAAGTTCCCGTAAAAAAGCATGGAATAAATGGCCAGCTCAGGCAAAAAGGTAAGATTGCTGAACTAGCCTGCGGGTATGGTGGATCTACAGGTGCTCTTAAGGCAATGGGAGCACTGGAAATGGGACTTAAGGAGGAAGAACTAAAACCGTTAGTGAATGCCTGGCGATTCGCTAATTCTAATATAGTTAGCTTATGGTGGGCGGTAGATAAGGCGGCAAAGGATGCTATTAAAATGCGCATTGCTACAAAAACTCACGGCATTCATTTTTGCTATCAAAGTGGTTTTCTCTTTATTACACTTCCTTCCGGTAGAAAGCTGGCCTACGTTAAACCAAGGATTGGTGAGAGCAGGTTTGGTGGTGAGTCTATTACCTATGAGGGGATTGGCGTGACAAAGAAATGGGAGAGACTAGAAAGCTATGGACCAAAGCTTTGCGAAAATATAACGCAGGCTATTGCCAGGGATCTACTTGTATTTGCCATGCTGACTTTAAAAAACTGCGCAATTGTCGCTCATGTTCATGATGAAATTGTTATTGAGGCAGATAAAAGAATGTCGCTAACTACAATTTGTGAGCAGATGGGAAGAATTCCGCCTTGGGCTAAAGGCTTACTTTTAATGGCAGATGGTTATGAATGTGATTTTTATAAAAAAGATTAAATTTTGAGGGTTCGATTTCGTAGAATTTTTCGCTTATGGTTAGAAGGTTAAACCTTCTAATCATATTTTTTTAGGAGGAATTCAAAATGAAAGACTTAATTAAAATCAGCTTTGATGGAGGGCAGTTAACCGTAAGCGGCAGGGAGCTACACAGGGCCTTGCAGGTGAAAACGGCTTACAAGGATTGGTTTCCTAGGATGCGCGAGTATGGGTTTGTAGAAAATACAGACTTTAGCTCATTTTTGAGCGAAAGTACAGGTGGCAGACCCTCTAACGATCACAAGTTATCTATAGCTATGGCGAAGGAATTATGTATGCTGCAACGCAGTGCTATTGGCAGGGATTTTCGCCAATATTTTATTAAAGTTGAGGAGAACTGGAATTCGCCAGAAGCCATAATAGCAAGAGCCTTAAGTATTGCAAACCAAAGACTGGAGATGATGAAGAGTCAAAACCTTAGTCTTGAACGTATGGTAGCAGTGCAAAATCAGCAAATTAGTGAGATGCAACCAAAGGTTAGTTATTATGACCTTGTCTTGAACTGCAAGGATCTAGTGCCTATTTCCGTTATCGCTAAGGACTACGGCTGGAGCGCTAAGAGAATGAACAATTACCTTTGTGAAAATAATGTTCAGTTTAAACAGGGTAAGATTTGGCTTTTATACCAGAAATATGCCGAAAGAGGATATACCAGCACTAAGACTTTTAATACTCTTGGCAATGACGGTGCATATCACAATCACGTTCATACCTATTGGACCCAGGCAGGAAGGTTATTTATCTATGACCTGCTAAAAGCTGACGGTATTATTCCTTTAATTGAACAGGAGGACTAGATAATGGCAATCAGCAAGTTTAACAGCGAAGGCTATAAAGATATGACAAGTTACGAGGCACTTTCTAAAGTGGCAAGAGAGGAGACAGTATCTTCCTATATGCCGCTAGTTTATATCTGCTCTCCTTATGCAGGAAATGTAGAAGTTAACGTCCCTAGAGCCAAGAAATATAGCCGATTTGCAATAGAAAAGAACTGCATACCTTTGACTCCGCATCTGTTATATACACAGTTTATGGACGATAACAATCCAAGTGAGCGAAGCTTGGCAAGGCATATAAACTACGTTCTTTTGGGTAAAAGCGAAGAGTTGTGGGTGTTTGGCAGTAGCATTTCCTCTGGCATGGAGCATGAGATACGTCTTGCTAAAAAACGCGGCATGAAAATCAAATATTTTAGTGAAGAGCTGCAGGAGGTAGCGAAAGTATGAACTTTACCTTATATACAGCAGATTGCATTGGTAATCTGAAAAATTGTATTTATACCAATAAAATAGCAATAAAAGACAAAGAAACTCTTATTGCGGCAGTGAAAAAAGACCATGTTATGGCGTCGTATAAAGAAAGCTACCGCAGTAAAGCTAATTTTATAAATTCGGACGTTGTTCCTATGGATTGTGATAACGATCACTCAGATAGTCCTAAAGACTGGGTGACATCCGTTGATGTGGCTATGGCATTCGATGGTGTTAGCTTTGCTATTGTATATTCTCGCAATAACATGAAAGTTAAAGGAAATAAGAGTGCAAGACCAAGGTTTCATATTTATTTTCCTGTGGAGGTTATTACTGATCGCGCAAAATATACAGAAATAAAACAAAAGATAGCAGCGGCATTTCCTTATTTTGATGGTAGTGCTTTGGATTCAGCAAGGTTTTTGTTTGGGACTGAAGAGCCGGAAGTAGAAATTTATGACGGCAGCACATTAATTACTGATTACCTAGAGGGACTCGCGTTTTCAAACTGGGATAAAGAACTTGAAAAAGTGCCGGAAGGAAAGCGTAACAGCACGATGAGTCATCTTGCAGGTAAGATCATCAAAAGATATGGCAATACGTCCGAGGCCCATGAGATATTTATGCAGGCCGCAGAAAAATGTAATCCGCCGTTAGACGAAAATGAGTTGAGCACTATTTGGCGTAGTGCCACTAGGTTTGGCAGTTTGGTTTCAGAGCAAAAAGGATATATCGCCCCGGAACAATATAATGCTGATTTACGTTTTAAACCTTTGGATTACTCAGACGTTGGGCAGGCAACAGTGATGAAAAAGGAATACGGCGATAAATTAAGATATTCTCCGCAGACCGATTACATCGTCTATAACGGCAGCTTTTGGGAGGAGTCAAAGCCAAAGGCTCAAGCTATTTCTCAGGTGCTAACAGATAAACAGCTCGAAGAGGCTGAAAGTGAGATGAAGCGTATAAGGCAAGAATTAGCTAAGAGCGGAGCAATGGAGCTTTTAGCTACGATGGGACCCAAGAAAGCAGTAACACTCTTTTCTAAGGAGCAGTCGCGTGCCTATGAGTTATACGAGGAGGCTGCCGCCTATAGAAATTATGCCTTAAAACGCAGGGAGTCGAAGAATATCACATCCTGCCTTAAAGAGGCTCGTCCTATGCTAGAAATTAACCAAAGAATTTTAGATGCGGATGAATTTCTTTTAAACACGCCACTAGGAACATATGATCTGCGAGTGGGTTTAGAAAAGCCGCGCGAGCATAAAGCGGAAGACTATATAACCAAACAGACAACAGTAGAACCCGGAGAAGAGGGCAAGGATCTTTGGCTTAAGGCTCTAGATATATTCTTTTGTGAGGATATGGAGCTAATTAATTATGTTCAAAGTATTGTAGGACTGGCTGCTATTGGAAAAGTTTATGTGGAGGCTCTCATCATAGCTTACGGTGAAGGAAGAAACGGTAAATCTACCTTCTGGAATGTGGTATCTAGAGTGCTTGGCTCTTATAGCGGTAATATCTCCGCGGATATGCTAACGGTTGGTTGCAGACGCAATGTCAAGCCTGAGTTGGCCGAAGCAAAGGGCAAAAGACTATTGATTGCCGCAGAACTTGAGGAAGGGATGCGCCTTAATACATCAAATGTAAAACAGCTTTGCTCCACGGATGAAATCTATGCAGAGAAGAAATATAAGGACCCTTTTAGTTATATTCCCACCCATACTTTGGTGCTTTATACCAATCACCTGCCACGGGTGGGGGCAATTGATGCCGGTACTTGGCGCCGGCTGATAGTTATTCCTTTTGATGCCAAGATTGAAGGCAGTACAGATATAAAAAACTATGCTGATTTTCTTTATGAAAAGGCAGGCAGTGCCATTTTGGCGTGGGTTATAGAAGGAGCACAGATGGCGATTACCTCAGAGTACAAAATCAGTAACCCAGCAAGGGTGGATAATGCTATTAAAACTTATAGAGAAAATAATGACTGGCTCGGTCATTTTCTAAGTGAATGCTGCGAGGTCGGTGATGGTCATATGGCTAAATCCGGTGAAACGTATAACAACTATCGGAGTTATTGTATGCAGTCAGGAGAGTTTATACGCAGCGCGGCAGATTTTTATATGGCACTGGACTCTAACGGTTTTGAGCGCAAAAAGACTAAAAAAGGAATCGTGATTCGTGGTTTAAGTCTGAAATCGGAGTTCTTGGGTGCAGGGCAGTAAAACCGCCGAAACGCAGTCTGGCAGAGCGTTTGAATGGTGTGGGTGCAGGCAGGGGCAGGGTATTCCCATAACTATATATATAGATATATTTTTATCTCTTATACATAGTTCTATATAGACCCTTCACCTCACTGCACCTTTTTAAAAATAGATCTTGATGGAGGGCATAATAATGCGTGAAATAGAGATAGAAGAGTACCTTGTGAAAGAAGCAAAAAAAAGGCACGGACTTTGTTTAAAGTTCATATGTCCTAGCATGGACGGAGTGCCAGATAGAATATTACTTTTGCCGGGAGGGAAAATTGCATTTGTTGAATTAAAGGCACCGGGTAAAAAGCCGAGAGCTTTACAAATAAAAAGAATGAAACAAATAGCGAAGTTAGGTTTTAAGTGCTTAGTGGTAGATAGCAAAGAACTTGCACAAACCACGCTTGACGAGATTGGAGGTGATGCCTTGTGAAGTTCATACCGCACAAATATCAAAAGTATGCCGTTCAACATATTTTAGAGCATAAAGCTGCTGCTTTGTTTTTGGATATGGGCTTAGGTTAGGAAAAACGGCTATTACTTTAACGGCTATCTCAGAACTGATGTATGACCGGTTTGAAGTAGAAAAGGTGCTTGTTATAGCGCCGCTTAGGGTAGCTAGAGATACTTGGCCGGCAGAAATAAAAAAATGGAAGCAACTACGAAACCTTAGATATTCTGTAGTAATGGGTAGCGAAGCTGAAAGGTTGCGTGCTTTGAAGGTTGAAGCAGATATTTATCTTATCAACCGCGAAAATGTAGACTGGCTTATAAATAAAAGCGGTATATACTTTGATTTTGACATGGTGGTTATCGATGAACTTTCCAGCTTTAAGGCTGCAAGCAGTAAAAGATTTAAAAGTTTTTTAAAAATAAGACCTAGGGTCAAAAGAATTGTAGGTCTTACTGGGACTCCTAGTTCTAATGGTCTTATGGACCTGTGGGCAGAGTTTAGGCTGCTTGACTTAGGGCAGAGATTGGGAAGGTACATTACAGGTTTTAGAAACACCTTCTTCGTGCCGGATAAACGCAATCAACAGAGCATATTCTCCTACAAACCTAAAGAAGGAGTTGAAAAAGATATTTATAAGCTTATCGCTGATATCACCATTTCCATGAAATCGGAGGATTATCTAGATATGCCAAAATGCCTAATGAATAAAGTAGTTGTAACACTCTCTGACAAAGAGCGTGAAATGTATGACAAGCTTAAAGCGGAGATGGTGCTGGCCATAGGAGAAACTGAAATAGATGCTGTGAATGCCGCAGCACTTTCTAATAAGCTTTTACAAATGGCTAATGGTGCAGTTTATGATGAAAACGGTAAACCAATAGTAATTCATGATCGTAAGCTGGATGCCTTGGAGGATTTACTTGAAGGTGCTAATGGCAAACCGGTTTTAATTGCCTATTGGTTTAAACATGACCTAGAGAGAATTAAAAAACGTTTTAAGGTTCGTGAACTAAAAGAGAGCAAGGATATAGATGATTGGAACGAAGAAAAAATACCTGTTGCGGTTATCCACCCAGCATCAGCCGGTCATGGTTTAAACTTGCAGGCAGGCGGCTCAACGCTCATCTGGTTTGGTTTAACCTGGAGTCTAGAATTGTATCAACAAACCAATGCTAGGCTGTGCAGGCAAGGTCAGAAACGTAGCGTTATAATTCACCATATTGTCTGTAAGGACACGATTGATAATAACGTGACACTTGCCTTGGAGTGCAAGGAAAAGACGCAGGAGGAGCTAATAAAAGCTGTTAAAGCTAACTTGGAGGTGAGGCATTGTGCTAAGAGCGTATGAAAAACTAGCCAATGAAATAGTTTTGCAAGCGGTAAAGGATTATCGAAACGCAAATAAAAAGCTTGCAAGAGGCAGAAATAACTCTGAGGCTAAGGCTTTGAAGAAGGAGTGTTTAAGATTTTTTCATTCCGATTGGTTTGGAATTTTGACAGAGCTTAATGCTGAATTTTTAATTAGCGAACTAGATGAGGAGGTTAATCGTGTTAGTTAAAGAATATTTACGACAAGCCTACTTTTTAGATCAGAGAATAAAGGCTGATATGATGGAATGTGAAGAGCTGCGAAAAATGGCTGAGAGTATTTCAAGTCCAGGCTTCGAGGAGCATTATAATGCCAGTCGGAATACCGATGCCCCTTATAATCATACCCTTGAAAAGCTGTGGAAGATGGAAGAACGAGTAATGGTTGAATTGGCACAGATGGTTAATTTAAAGAATCAAATACAGGAACTGGTTAGGCAAGTGGACAAGCCTGAGGAGCAGACTGTTTTAAGGTACAGATACATCCACAACTATACCTGGCCAAGGATTGGAGAACTTCTTAATGCTGACCCGGTTACTGTACAAAGGTGGCATAACAAGGCGATAAGTAAAATAAAGCTGCCGGAAAATGCGATAAATTTAAAAGTTGCAATGGTTTGCAATGGTTTGCAATGGTCGTAGTTGTGATATAGTATAATCAGCAAAGAAAAATAGAACGAGAGCCTTGTTGGTCACGATACCAACAGGGCTTTTATTATGCCTAAATTTAAGGAGAAAGCAATGCCTAGAAAGCCTAAAAGACCATGTTCTTTTCCAGGCTGTCCAAAGCTTACTGAGGGCAGGTTTTGCGAAGAACATGAAAAAGAAGAAAATAAACGCTACGAAAGATACGACAGAAACCCTGCAACCAAGCGTAGGTACGGCAGAGCGTGGAAAAGAATCCGTGACAGCTATGCTGCGGAGCATCCAGTGTGTGAGCAGTGCATGGCTGTTGGAAGGTATGTTAAGACCGCAGAGATTCATCACAAGCTGCCATTAGCTGAAGGCGGTACGCATGACCGAAGAAACCTTATTGCTTTATGCAAAGAGTGCCATGCAAGGATTCATGCAGAGCGTGGAGATAGATGGCATAAAAAAAGAGCCGCTCGGTATGACGAGCGACTCTGATTTGTTCCATTAGTTGATAGGGATGATGCCTCGAGTGTTCTTCTCAAAGGACCATTGGACTTGCCAAGTGCTGCCATCAATTTGGTCTAGGAGAATAAAATTATACATATTTTGGGTGGGGTGAAGAGAAAAGCGTCCTACAGTTTTTCCGTTGTCTGAGGACAAATCAACCTGGTTTAGTGGAACGACAACCCGGGGAGCATCGTCCGTGACGGAGAACTGCACTTGCCAGATTTTTCCATTTCGGGTGTCTAGTTTTAACAAGTTATAGATATTCTGTGTGCTATAAATCTCAAATACCTTACCGGTATTTTGAGAGTATAAAGTTGATGCATTGTTCATGCAGGATGTGTTTGCAAATGCTAACAAAAGAAGCAATACGGTTATTGCAACGAGTGAGAGGAGCCTGCTTTGTCTTTTTACCATAAGCTTATTCCTTTCTAACAGAAGCAATGTTTGCAAATCATTGAGTATCCATGAGTACTTAAAAGGTAAATAAAAACACCTTAAATAATGGGAAGTACTAGTCGTTTATCCGCGTCAAAGGACCATTGAATTTGCCAAGTTTTGCCATTAATTTGGTCTAAGAGAATAAAAGTATACATATTTTGAGTGGGATGAAGAGCGAATCTTCCAGTAGTACTATCATTGTCTGGGGATAAGTTAACGCTATTTAAAATAGTGGTAAACCTTGATTCATCTTTATTTGAAAATTGCACTTGCCACATCTTCCCACTACGTGTGTCGAGCTCAATAAAGTTATACATATTAGCAGTGCTATATAACTTAAAGTTTGAGGTAGAAGATTCTTCTGCAAAAGATATGTTTGCAAAGGAAAATAAAAGCAAGAAAAACATTATTGTGAAGGTGGTTCGTTTAAAAGTTTTTTTAAACATGGTGACACTCCTTTCAAAAATCATCAGTTCAAATCTATTTCGGACTTTGGTTAGAAAATATATCTAACTTAAATATAGTATGAAAAGTTTAAAAAATCAAGTAAAAAAGGTGCAGGTAGGGGGAGGTCAAATCTCAAAACCCTGTAAAGGGAGGCACGGGCGTGGGGCTTCACGCACAAAAAGAGCAGTTCAAACAGGGGATTAACCCTAAGATATAGATTGAGGAGTGTGAATAATGGCAAGGGACGGTACAAACCGTGGCGGCAGAAGAGTCAGAGCAGGTGATAAGCCGGCAGGGGCTGCCGAGAAAATACAAAACGGGAAAATGGTAAAGGTTCTGGCCAATGATATTCCGGTACTTAAAACAGCGGAATTAGAGGCAGTGGATTTACCGGAAGGCGCGGTTTTAGAGGGTGCGGATATGCCAAAACCCAGCGACTATTTATCGGCAAGGCAGAAAAATGGAGTTCCCTTAGGTGCTGATGCAATATATAAAGAAACCTGGCTGTGGTTAAAAGAGCGCAACTGTGAAAGATTAGTAAATCCACGGCTTATAGAAACCTATTCACAGGCTATGGCAAGATATATTCAGTGCGAAGATGCAACAAGTACATACGGCTTATTGGGGAAGCATCCAACGACTGGCGGGGTAATGACCTCGCCTTTTGTACAGATGTCCCAACAATATCAGAAAAGCGCCAATCTTATCTGGTATGAAATTTACGACATTGTTAAGCAAAACTGCACAGAGGTTTTTGAGGATAGCACGACAGATACCATGGAGCTGCTTTTGCGGGCAAGGAGAAAATGATGATGGAGCTTACGGCTTTTTTACATAAACTGAAATTTTATAGACCAAAGCTTACTAAACAGCAGGTCAGAACTTTAAAGGGACAGGCTCTCGCTGACAATATCAAGGGTGCTGAAAAGGTCCTTAGCAAGATTTTGGAAGGAACAGTGCTTAATGGAAAAAACAACAACGGAAATGCAGTTAGTAACTATAGAAAAATTAGTACCTTATGTTAACAACGCTAGAACGCATAATCCACAACAGATTCTGAAACTACGTTCATCGTTAAGGGAATTTGGCTTTATTAATCCTGTCATTATCGACCGGGAACATAACGTGATAGCTGGTCATGGACGAATTTTAGCAGCCAAGGAGGAAGGCATAAAAGAAGTACCCTGCGTATTTGTGGACTATCTTACTCCGGCTCAAAAGAAAGCCTATATTTTGGCGGACAACCGTATGGCCATGGATGCAGGATGGGATGAAGAACTGCTCAGAGTGGAGATAGAGAGCCTGCAAGGTGCAGATTTTGATGTTGCCTTAACAGGATTTGACGAAAAAGACATAGCTGAACTGTTTGCAGGAGATGATGGTGATACGCAGGAGGACGATTTTGATGTGGACGGGGAGCTTAAAAAGCCGCCGGTTTCTAAAGACGGTGATGTATGGTTGCTTGGAAAGCATCGCCTAGTCTGTGGGGACAGCACCAAGGAGGAAACCTATGTAACTCTTATGGATGGGAAGAAAGCTAATCTTGTTGTAACGGATCCGCCTTACAACGTCAACTATGAAGGCGGTGCAGGAAAGATTAAAAACGACAATATGGAGAATGATAAGTTTTACCAGTTCCTGTTAGATGCTTTTACAAACATGGAAAGGGTAATGGCAGAAGATGGCAGCATTTACGTGTTCCATGCAGATACCGAAGGCTTAAATTTTAGAAAGGCATTCTCGGAAGCAGGCTTTTACTTGTCGGGAACTTGTATCTGGAAAAAACAGAGCCTAGTGCTTGGTAGGAGTCCATATCAGTGGCAGCATGAGCCATGCCTTTACGGTTGGAAAAAGAAAGGCAAGCATCAATGGTACTCCGACAGAAAGCAGACTACCATATGGGAGTTTGATAAGCCGAAGAAAAACGGTGACCATCCGACCATGAAGCCGATTCCACTTATTGCCTATCCGATTAAGAATTCCAGTATGAGCAATTGCATCGTTCTTGATCCGTTTGGCGGCAGAGGTAGCACTTTGATAGCCTGCGAACAGTTAGGCAGAATCTGTCATACCATTGAGCTAGATGAAAAATACTGTGATGTTATAGTAAAGCGTTATATTGAGCAGGTCGGCTCTGCAGATACTGTATCGGTCATCCGTGATGGAAAGACCATCCGCTTTGAGGATTTGGAGGTCAGCGGCGATGGAAAATAACTTAAAAGTTTCTACATAATTAGCTTGCTATTTATTCCTTTTAGAGTGATATATGTAGTACCGAAGAAAAGGAGGTACTTACAAAATGAAAGTTATTTACAACATCACCGACAGAAAACCATTTGTAAAGGCATTAGAAGAAATTACTGGAGCCAAAGCGGTTTATCAGAAAACACCAACTTATGCTTATGCAGTGGACTATTTCACAGTAACCAAAGACGGAAATCTTACCTTTAACGACATGGCAAACAGCGAAGAAATCGAGCAGGTGCTAGAACAGCTTGAACAAAAAGGCTTTCACTGCAAGAGTTCCGCATATGATGAACCACAGCCGGAAATCGCTAGTAAAGAGCCATTGGCTGCATACGGGACTACGGGAAAAAAACTTAAAAACGAAACTGCGGGGTTGACAGTGGCAATGCCATTGGATGCGGTGCTTGCAGGCAACCTTACCAATCTTCTGGAATCCAAGAGCAGCCTTATCAAAAAGGCACTGGGCATCAGCGAACTTCCCATCATTATTGATGCAGATAAGATTTCCTTCCCTTGGTTTTCAGACGGCTTGGCTGCTGATACCGTCAAAGCTTACACGGATTTCATTTCTGCCCTCTGCAAAATGAGCCGAGAACATAAACGCATCTCCAGCACGGAAAAGGAAGTCCCCAATGAAAAATATGCTTTCCGCTGTTTCCTTCTTCGATTGGGGTTTATAGGAGAAATTTATAAAACTGACCGTAAAATTCTGCTGAAGAACCTTAACGGCAGCAGTGCCTTTAAGAGCGGTGCGAAAAAGGAGATGAATAGCGATGAGATTTCCGAATAAAGAAATTGTTGAGAAAGTACGCAGAGAATACCCTGCAGGAACAAGGGTAGAACTGGTGAGAATGGATGACTGCCAAGCACCGCCTCTTGGAACGCTTGGGACTGTTACTGGGGTGGATGATACCGCTTCATTGATGGTGGATTGGGACAATGGCAGCGGTCTTAATGTTGTTTACGGTGAAGACCTAGCGGTAAAGATTGGGGACGGTGACAATGACTGAAACGATTAAAAAGCAGATACTTTCTATTCGTGACAGCGGCCGCACCAATATGTTTGATACTAATATGGTTCAATATCTTGCTAACGAGCTTGGCTACTACGAATTGGTAATCTTTCTTGAAGAACATAGTAAGGAATATATAAGATTTATCCTTACAGGAGAGCAATAAAAGATATGCTTTATTGTACAGAAATGACTTGCTATCATGAGCCTTTAGAGTCTAACTATAGAATGTCAACCCCTGAAATGTAGATTTTCGCTGATTTTTGAGGAAATTATTTAATTATCTATTTCTTGCACGACAAATAGACATCCGGAGGATGCCTGAAAAATTTATGAAGGATTGTTGTGCTTATGCTGCTTCGTATAGAGTGCCGTTCGTTTCCATGGCGTACAGCATTCTTACGAGACGCTTTGCTGCATGCGATATAGCTACATTATAGTGTTTGCCTTCGGCTCGCTTTTTAGCTAGATATGCGGCAAATCCGGGATCATAATTGCACACGTGCTTCGTGACATTAAACAGAGCGAACCTGAGATAACGTGATCCACGTTTTTCCATGTGAGCATAGCTGCTGATCATCTTTCCGGATTGATATGTAGATGGTGACATCCCGGCGAAAGCAAGTATTTTATCAGGAGAGTCAAACCTTGAAAAGTCACCAATCTCCGCAAGAATGATTGCTCCCATTTGAGTTCCGATCCCGGGTACGGATGTAATAGTGGTAGTTTCCTCATCCATTAGCTTTTGTATTTCGGTTTCCACCTCTCTTATTTCACTTTCGATAGCCCGTACATCAGCGATGGTATGACGCAGTTCCAGCGATTTTGCCGGGATTTTGGCACCGATGGATGTTCGAGCAGCCTCACGAAAAGTGATTGCCATTTCTCTGCCGAATCGCCCTTTGGAAGCTTTTGAAAGTATGTTTGTCAGCCTGGTGAGATGAACAGATGCCACGTACGAAGCACCCGGTAATTCCTCCAGCATGGTATAGATTGAGGATATATGGATGCAAGGAACAAGCTGTGATAATTCGGGAAAGAGGATTGTAACAAGCCTTGAAATGGAAGATTTCTGCCTTGAACGTTCCTGAACTCTGGAAAATCTATACCTTGTCAGAGATTTCAGGTTTTCTCTGTGATATGATGAAACCGAGTAGGGTTTCAGGCTCAAATCGGTCAGAAGCATAAGTGCAATAGTTCTCGAATCAATCCGATCCGTCTTTGTTTTCCGAAGGCTTAATCCTTTGCGATAAAAATTCGTGTGAAGCGGGTTAATGACATAAGCGGTGAGATGCTTGTCAAGCAGATATGAGAGAATGTTGTAGTTGTAATGTCCGGTTGCCTCCAGCCCTACTTTTACTTTGGATAGATCTGGTGCAACAGAGCGGATTCTCTCGTACAGGATATCAAAGCTCTCACTGTTGTTGGTGATGGTAAAGATGTCGAAAAGCATCTCTCCATCGGTGTTTGTGATGCAGCAATCGTGCTTATCTTTTGCCACATCGATACCTACTAGGATCATAATGGTACCTCCTCGTATTATTTTTGATACTGTTCTAATCCACAGAGCTCTTTGCTCTTGTAAACTCGTTCTACATAAACCGTCGTGCGGTATCTAACTGATTAACAATCAGACAAAGAGACTGTGGCTGGAAACTCTGAAAAACCGTCTGAGCGGTAGTGATAAATATCACCAGTCCACAGCATCTTAGAACAGTATACCGTATGCTCCTTTCAGGGCATGTGATCAAGCTTATCTGCTTGACTTACTTAATAATACGAGTGATATATAGTGTCGAAAGGAGCTGATTTTATGCGGACTATCCGTAAAATCGAACAAAGCATACCAATAATCAAGAAGCGTAAGAAAGTCGCAGCTTATGCCCGCGTCTTCATGGAATCGGAGCGGATGCAGCATTCCCTTTCGGCGCAGGTCAGTTATTACAGCAGCCTGATCCAGAAGAACCCGGACTGGGAATACGCCGGCGTCTATGCGGACTACGGCATCTCCGGGACTAGCATCAAGAAGCGGCAGGATTTCCAGCGGATGCTGGAAGATGCGGAAGCGGGTAAAATCGATATCATCCTCACAAAATCTATCCAGCGGTTTGCCCGGAATACGGTCGACCTTCTCCAGACAGTGCGACGCCTGAAAGAACTGGGTATTGAAGTCTGGTTTGAGAAAGAAAACATTCATACCATGAGCGGGGATGGGGAGTTGATGCTGACTATTCTTGCTTCTTTTGCCCAGGAGGAAAGCCGTTCCCTCAGTGATAATATCAAGTGGCGGTTTCGTAAAAAGTTTGAACAGGGGATTCCTCATGCAAAGTTCTTCGTTTACGGCTATTGCTGGGAGAAAGATAATTTGGTCATCAAACCAGAAGAAGCCGCGATTGTCAGAGAAATTTTTGATGCCTATCTGCAGGGCAGAACCAGAAAAGATATATTACGGGAATTAAAGCAGCGGGGGATTCGCACCATGTATGGGAACTATTTCAAAGACGCCAGTATCAGGCAGATTCTTACGAATCGGATTTATACGGGTGTTCTTGAGATTCAGAAAACCTTTGTGACGGACCCTATTACCAAACGCCAGGCTGTTAATCATGGAGAAAAGAATAAGTATGTAGTGGAACGGCATCATGAAGCCATAATTTCTTCTGATATGTTTGAACGGGTTCAGCAGGAATTAAAGAGTCGCAAGGAAATGGGAATGCAGCGGGGCGGATATGCCAGGGATTTTTTGAACACCTCTTGCTTTACGGGGATCATCAAATGTGGCATCTGCGGGAAAAGCTATGTTCATGTTGTTCGGAAATATAAGGGAAGGATACGTGAATACTGGACCTGTGATTCGCATAAGGGCAAGGGGACAAACTGCGGCGCCTATGGCTCCGTTCCACAGTCCGCTTTGAAAAAAGCATGCGCAGCCGTTCTGAGTACAGATGAATTTGATGAAGAATTGTTTGTTCGGCGAGTAAAGAAGATTGTTGTTCCTTCTTATAAGAAACTGGTATTCTATCTCAGCGATGGAAGTATCGTAGAACGGCAATGGGACTAGACGGCTCTGAAAGAATGCTGGATGGATGAACTGAAAGGGAAACAGCGGCAATGGATGAAGCAATACCATCAGAGCGGCAATTCCAAACGATATACAGCTTTTTCAGAACGCATCTTCTGTCCCACTTGTAAAGCAACCTTTACCCGGTGCCTGGAACGGCGTAAAAAGGGAAAAACAGCCTATTGGCGATGCCAGAGAAAACGCAGGTGTATCCATATCGGCGGGATAAAAGAAGACTCATTAAAAAGCATGGCTGCCGATATACTGCACTGTTCTGAATTTGATGAAGCAGTATTTCGGCAGAAAGTGAAACAAATTGAAATTCAGGAAGACGGCAGTCTGCTGTTCCGATTCTTTGATGGACGCAGTAAAGGAGCGATTATTCAATGAGAAAGGTACATGTCATACCGGCCTCGATTCAAAACTATACCGAGAAGCCGCTGAACCGGCAGTGGAAACGGAAAGTTGCAGGTTATGCAAGGGTTTCAACAGATCATGATGAACAGCTTACCAGCTATGAAGCACAGGTGGATTATTATACGCGTTATATCCAGAGCAGAAATAATTGGGAATTTGTCGGGATGTATACGGATGAAGGCATTTCAGCTACGAATACCAAACACCGGAAAGGATTTAAACGGATGATTGATGATGCCATGACGGCTCATGTCTCCATTGTCTTTGCTCGTTACACGATGTTGTCGCTGGAGCAGCGCCGAAATGCAGATAAACGCAGCATTGGTGATCTGTTTTTTGCCTCGTATGATGAGCTGCAAGATTTACGTTATATGGACGCGTTGCTATTGATTTTGAAAAAATTCATTGACAGGATAAAGGAACGAATGCTTTTCATGGAAAAAGAACTGGATGAGATGCTTAATTCTTTCTTAGAAAAACTGCCACTCTTATGGCACAACTGTTTGAAACACTGTGCATGATGTTGGCATTTAAGGAGTCACATTCCCTTGCTGTGCATTATTGCAGGCTTGTTTGGGATGTGCGAAGTTTGAGTAATTGACGTTTTCATTGGTCGCTTGTTTCCATGGCGAATGTGGATCGAGGAACTAGAATGGTATATCCGTTAACTCTTCAATGAGTTGAACATGCTTCGAAAACTATTTGTCTCAATTCGGTGTAACCGACAGGGGGAGTTATTCCCAGAGACCTTTAATTCTTCTTTGATGTACAGCAAAAAAGTTTTTACTCATTGCCTTGCTGCCAGGCAGATAACGATTTTTCCGGCCGGCCAATGTAACGAGACAGGTTTTAACTTACTTCCTTTTCAGCATATGCCTTCCAATAGCTGCGAAGGGAAGGTGCTTCCTAGCTGATAGAGCATTACTCATGGAGAAATAGGTTGTTCTTTTCAGATACTATTATAACAGAGGTCTATGTATCAATTTTCAGTTGGTTCGCTATGAACTGATCCACTTAGATTGTAAATTCATCTCCAAAATCTTATAATTTATCATTTATACACGAAAAAGATGCAGAAAATTTATTAATTAAATGGAAAACAATACAAGAGATGTAGTATAATGAAAGAAAATAGAGTATTTAGACAGTAATCAAAGGAGGCTGTATAGCATGAAAGGTAAAAGTGCATGGAACCCTTATTTGGCAGGTGCTTTAAGCGGAATGGTATCAATTGGTTCAATTTATTTTGTTGGTAAATACCTTGGCGCCTCAACAAGTTTTGTTCGAACAACTGGAATGATAGAGCAACTGTTTTTTCCAGATCGAGTCGCAATGATGCCCTATTTTATGAAAGAACTACCAGTGATCGACTGGCAATGGATGTTTGTTATCGGAATTGCTGTAGGTGCATTTATTGCTGCTATGGAATCAGGCGATTTTCATATACAGTTGATTCCTAACATGTGGAAATCTAGATTTGGTGATGGAATTAAGCAGAGGGCAATAGTTGCTTTTATCGGCGGGATTATTGCCATGTTTGGGGCTCGTTTAGCAGATGGTTGTCCTAGTGGGCACGGCTTGAGTGGTTCACTACAGCTTTCGGTTAGTAGTTATATTGCTTTGATTTGCTTCTTTATTGGCGGATTAATTTCAGCTAACTGGTTATATCGAGGAGGAAAATGATGATGGAACTTTTGTATGGTTTGATTACAGGTGTTTTATTTGGTTTTTTTCTTCAAAAAGGGCATGTCCTTCGTTATGATAAGCAAATCGGGGCATTACGATTGAAGGACATGACAATCATGAAATTTATGTTGTCTCATATTGCAGTGGCGATGGTGGGAGTTTATTTTCTTTATGATTTAGAATTAATCCAGTTATCATTAAAGCCGACAATTTTAGGCGGTGTTGTTATCGGTGCTTTATTGTTTGGACTTGGCTGGGGATTACTTGGCTATTGCCCAGGGACTTCACTTGGAGCGGTAGGTGAGGGGCATTTTGATGCATTATGGGGGATTATAGGAATGTTATTTGGTGCGGGTATTTATGCTGAAGTCTTTCCTTATCTAAAAACGACTGTTTTAACATGGGGAGATTACGGGAAAATTACTGTGCCGCAAGTTCTTGGTATAAACCATTGGGGGGTAATTGTTCCGGTTGTGATAATTATATTATTTTTTTTCCGGTGGTTGGAGAGAAAAGGACTATAAAAATAAATTTATCATAAAATGTTATAAATCTTCTTGACCACTACAACTACTACAGTTCAAGAAACTATCATCAAGTGCTACTATTAGGTAGAGGTAATAGAGTATGAATATTATACATCAAATCAGATATTGTAGTCGGTTTACGCTAACAGAGCACCAGTTGGCTGAGTATGTTTTACATCATCGAGAAACAGTAGCTCATATGAGCATGAAGGCATTAATGGATGCAACATTTGTCTCAAAATCTATGATTCATCGATTCTGTAAAAAACTAGGACTCAACGGTTTTAATGAGTTGCGAATACAGCTGATGGAATGCAAGGAGACTACGGACTCTATAGGTATTGATATCAATTATCCATTTTCAGGAGAAGATAGTCAACGAGTTATTGCTGAGAAATTAATGTTGCTCTATGAGAAAACCATTCGAGATACTCATAACTTCCTAAATTTAGATAGTCTTTTAGATATTGTAATGGTATTAGAAAAGGCATTATGCATTGATATATATACGCATGCTCATAATTTTAATGCAGCGGAAAATTTTCAGGATAAGATGTTGTCGATAGGAAGGCAAGTTACTTGTCAAGATGATGATTATAAGTAGCGTCGCCAGGCTTTAATGGGGGATAGAAACCATGTCGCAGTTATCTTGTCTTACTCTGGACGTGCAACTTTTATTAAGCGGCTTATTCCTATCGTAAAAAAACAGCATACTCCCATTTTATGGATAGGGCGTATGGGGAATGAAGAAATGGCAGAACAGTCAGATTATCAATTGTATCTAAGTGACTCAAACTTCGCAGTTGTGAAACGGTCCATTAATTCTTAAATCAACTTTTTCAAAATAAAATAGCATAAGTCATCTCCGCTTTGTATAATGAAAGTGACAAAAATCCATAACACAAACGGAGGGCTTATGCCATGAATATTGTAGCACATCATCATCGTTCCAGTGAACTCCTTTCTTCAAAAATCTCGCATTTTCTTGAAGAATTCCATGTCAGCAAGATTCTCAGATCTTGTAATGCATATAAAGTACGCGGATTTTCAGCAAAAACGGTATTTCAGGTTGCCTTTGAAAATGCATTCAGCAACAAATCGTTTTTTCAGAAGGAGAAAGAGACTTTGCCCTCTCTCCCCTTTGCCAAAGATACGTTTTACCGTTTCATGAACTCCTGCAGTGTCAACTGGCGTAAGTTTACGCTTCAGCTGGGCTTTGCTGTTATCCATAAAATTGCTCCGCTTACGGATGAGAGTCGTCGCAATGTGCTCATAATCGATGATTCTCTTTTCAGCAGATCTCGTTCCAAGAAGGTTGAGCTGCTGGCAAAGGTCTATGACCATGTGGAGCACAAATATACCAAAGGTTTCCGCATGCTGACGCTTGGATGGAGTGATGGTAATTCATTCCTTCCGCTCAGTCATTGCCTGCTTTCCTCTGCCAACCGTGAAAACCGTCTGCAGGAAGCGTCCGTTGGCGTTGATGCCAGGAGTAATGGCGGTAAGCAACGTAAGCTGGCACAGACTAAAGCAACCAGCGTACTCCAGACGCTTCTGAAAGAGGCGAAAGCAGTCGAAATTCCAGCTAAGTATGTTCTCTTTGACACCTGGTTCTGTTCGCCGATTTCGCTGATTCAAATCAAGGAAATCGGCTACGACGTTATTGCCATGGTCAAGAAATCGGAGACCATCCATTTCCGTTACAATGGCCGAATGCAAAGCGCGACAGCTATCTTCCGTGCTGCTACGAAACGTCGTGGGCGTGCCAAGTTTCTGCTTTCTGTAGAAGTTGAAGCAGTAAAAGACTCAATGTCAACACCGGTGAAATTAGTCTTCGTAAGGAAGAAGAATAACCGTCAGGAGTATCTCATCCTAGCTTCGACTGATGTCAATCTGTCAGAAGAAGAAATCATTCAGACTTATGGTAAGCGCTGGAATATTGAAGTCTTTTTCAAGATGTGCAAATCGTTCCTGAAGCTGGGGAAAGAAAACCGGACAATGTCTTATGATGCCATGACGGCTCATGTCTCCATTGTCTTTGCTCGTTACACGATGTTGTCGCTGGAGCAGCGCCGAAATGCAGATAAACGCAGCATTGGTGATCTGTTTTTTGCCTCGTATGATGAGCTGCAAGATTTACGTTATATGGACGCGTTGCTATTGATTTTGAAAAAATTCATTGACAGGATAAAGGAACGAATGCTTTTCATGGAAAAAGAACTGGATGAGATGCTTAATTCTTTCTTAGAAAAACTGCCACTCTTATGGCACAACTGTTTGAAACACTGTGCATGATGTTGGCATTTAAGGAGTCACATTCCCTTGCTGTGCATTATTGCAGGCTTGTTTGGGATGTGCGAAGTTTGAGTTATTAAATACCTTTTGTTTTTTGCCAGAAGTATATCCTGGCTTTTTACGCATGATGATAGCAGCTAAATTAAGTGTTTTATTCATATATTTATGTACCGTAGTTTTACTTAAATGAATTCCATAACGTGATAAAAATACACGCATAGCTCTGTGCCCTACAGTTCTATTATTATTGTAATAAATATACTTAATCCTTTCATAGATGGTCTCACGCTGCTCGTGATATTCAACTTTAGTATCTTTAAGATAATTATAATAACCATTAGGACTAATGCCAAATCTGCGACACAGCCACCTTAAACCAAAATATTCTTTATTGTTGTCAATGAAACGATATACCACTAATCGATTTCCTTTGCGAAGAATGCCGCTGCTTTTTTTAAGAACTCAATCTCTTTATCTTTTTCCTTGAGCATCTGGTTGAGTTTTCGAATTTCACTTGCAGAATCACTTTCACTTGTTTTTTGAGTGGTATGTTTGTATTGGCATTCTTCACCATATTTTTTAGACCATTCTGTAATGGTGCTTTTGGCAACATTATATTCAGCAGCTAATTCTACTGTTGATTTATTGCCTGACATATAGGCTCTTACAACTTCTCTTTTGAAGTCATCGTTGTAACGTACTGACATTGCTCAGTCCTCCTTGGATAATAAATTTATTTTATCATATTATCCGAACAGGGTGTTACAAATTTAGTATACCACTACAGCGGTCCAATCGGCGTTATGCTTGCCGAACATGAACAGGGAAGGGTTTACATCCGGAATATGAGTCAGGCCGTAGTCGATTATGAAGTGGGGAATGCAGAGGCGACGGCTTTGTTGGTTAAATATATCACGGACTACATCGAACTGCTGGAACAACACATCAGCAAAGAAAACACAATGCTTTTCTCAATGGCCGATAAGCTTTTATCGGCAGAGATGCAGGAGAAACTGTTCGACAGGTTCGAGACGCTGGAAGAAGAAGTGATCGGAATGGGTAAACACGAAGAATTGCACAAGCGGCTGGAAAGATTGGGAACAACGTATCTTGGTCGTTCCGGTCACGGGCAACACTGAAAAATCAAACGGGAACAGCCATATATAAAAGATTCGGTCATTGGACTAATTTAGTGATGAATGGTTGGTGGCCTAAGCTTTGATATGGTAGCCAACGTTTCATAGTTTTGTGGACAAAAATAAAAGGGGGAATTTTTAATGAGTATGTTCTGTTATCAATGCCAGGAAACTGCAAAAGGCACGGGGTGTGAAGTCAGAGGAGTATGCGGCAAAACAGAAGAAGTAGCCAAACTTCAGGATCTACTGATTTATACCCTGAAAGGCATTTCGGAAGTCGTTGTGAAAGGAAAACTTGACACCAAGGGATTAGGGAACATTAACCATGAGGTTATGAAGAGCTTGTTTATGACAATTACGAACGCGAATTTTGATGCGGCTGCCTTTGAAGCAGAAATTAAAAAAATGCTTAAATTGAGAAATGAGTTACGGGCGAAAATTGCTGCTGGTCAACTGCATGACGCCGCAACGTTTGAAGTTTCGTTAAAAGAAGCCATGGTGGAAAAAGCTGCTGCGGTCGGCGTGCTGGCAACACAGAACGAAGACGTGCGCTCCTTGCGGGAGCTGATTACCTATGGCTTGAAAGGATTGGCGGCATACGCTCATCACGCTCTCAATATCGGCAAAGAAAATGGTGAGCTTTACGCTTTTATTTATGAAGCCCTGGCGGCAACACTTAATGACGGACTTTCTGCTGACGAGTTGGTTGCTTTGACACTGAAAACAGGCGAATATGGTGTAAAAGCGATGGCACTTCTGGACGAAGCTAATACTTCAAAGTATGGCAATCCTCAAATCACGGAAGTGAACATCGGTGTACGCAATAACCCTGCAATCCTAATATCTGGCCACGACCTGACTGACCTGGAGCAACTGCTGGAACAGACAAAAGGCACAGGGGTCGATGTGTACACACATAGTGAGATGCTGCCGGCTCATTATTATCCTTTTTTCAAGAAATATGACAACCTCGTGGGGAACTACGGGAACGCTTGGTGGAAACAGGTGGGCGAGTTCGAAACTTTCAACGGCCCAATTCTGTTTACGACCAATTGCATTGTTCCGCCTCGGAGCGAAGAAGTACAAACTCGGATATTCACAACCGGCGCTGCGGGCTACCCTGGCTGCCCGCATATCGTAGCAGATACGAGCGGCAAAAAAGATTTTTCGACGGTCATTGCGATGGCAAAAAAACTGAAGGCACCGACAGAAATTGAAACCGGTAAGATTGTTGGAGGATTTGCTCATGAGCAGGTCTTTGCCGTGGCGGACAAAGTTGTGGCTGCTGTGAAGTCAGGCGCGATTAAGAGATTCTTTGTAATGGCCGGTTGTGATGGTCGCATGAAGTCAAGGGAATATTACACCGAGTTTGCGACAAAACTGCCGAAAGACACGGTAATTCTGACTGCCGGTTGTGCAAAATATAGATACAACAAGCTAGCTTTAGGAGATATTGGCGGTATTCCGCGCGTATTGGATGCAGGGCAATGCAATGACTCATATTCACTCGCTGTCATAGCACTAAAACTGAAAGAAGTCTTCGGCGTCGATGATGTCAACAAACTACCTATTGCCTACAATATCGCTTGGTATGAGCAGAAAGCGGTTATTGTTCTATTGGCGTTGCTCTACCTCGGAGTGAAAAATATCCATCTGGGGCCGACGTTGCCGGGATTCTTGTCACCCAATGTTGCAAAGGTCCTTGTTGAGACTTTTGGTATCGCGGGTATCGGAAGCGTAGACGACGATATCAAACTGTTCATGGGGGCCTAAATATTAAGAAGTAAACAGCCCTTATTAGCATTCGGATATTCATATGATACCCCTTAAGTAGACAAGGTAAATAACCAAAATCTACTTAGGGGGTATTTTCATGCCTAGAAAATCCAAATATTCTATTGAACAACGAGTGCAAGCCTGCAAGGATTATCGCAGTGGCACACGTAGCTTAAAAGAAATATGTATTTCTCTTGGAACACCGAGGGAAAAGACAATTATGGAATGGTCTAAGAAATATGAAAAGTATGGAATAATGGCTTTTCAGGAACATTCAGGCAACAAAAGTTATACAAAAGAATTCAAACTTCGGGTAGTTGAAGAATATATCGCTGGTTTGGGTTCTTTACAAGATTTGATAATAAAATATGATATTTCTTCTTCACACCAGCTACGAGAATGGATTTCGTTGTATAATGCCAATAGAAAACTTAAGGACTACTGTTCGAAACGGGAGGTCTATATGGCAGAGGCGAGATGAAAAACAACTATTGAAGAACGTAAGCAAATCGTTGAATACTGTTTAAATCACGAACGGAATTATAAAGATACAGCATCACTTTATGATGTGTCTTATAGCCAGGTATATTCGTGGGTGAAGAAATACGATGCAGGTGGTGAAAACACATTATTTGATAAACGAGGACATCACAAAACAGACGATGAGGTTGATGAACTTGAGCAACTTAGACGTGAAAACATCAGGCTAAAACGCCAACTTGAAGAAAAGGATATGCTAGCAGAACTGTTAAAAAAAGTGAAAGAATTCGAAAGGATGTGCACTATAGTCAAGCAAGTGGACACAAATTCAGCTAATTTGTTATCAAGCAGAAGCAGAAGATATTTGGCTGTCATAGGCAGCCTCAGCTTCATTGGGCGTCAAGTAGCCTAAGGCGCCATGAGGACGCTTAGGATTGTAGTAGCCTTCTATATATTCAAAGATCGAGCTTTTCAATTCTTCAAAAGTATGGTATGTCTTTCTGTTAGTTTCTTCTTTCTTCAGATATTTGAAGAAAGATTCACATACAGCGTTGTCAAAAGGGTAGCCTTTTTTAGAGAAAGACTGAACGACGTTCAAAGAGTCTAGTAGCTGCCGGAAAGCAAATGCAGTGTACTGGGAACCACGGTCTGAGTGGAACATCAGGCCGAATGTTGCATTCCTTTTTGCATAGGCTTTTTTAAATGTTTTCAGGACAAGGTCTACATCGGGTTTGCCGGAAAGATGCCAAGAAATTACTTTCCTTGAGAAAAGATCGATGATTATGCATAAGTAATACCATTTGCCACCGGCTCTGATGTAGGTAAAGTCGCTGACCCAAGCAAGGTTAGGAGCTTTTTGCGTAAAGAGCTGTTTTAAATGATTTGGGCAGTCGTCCTCGTCTGCTGCAGCACGAACAAAAGAAGGCTTAACGGAAGACATTGGTGGTAGCTGCATGGTTTTCATCAGGCGGTACACTCTGCCAACGCTGATTTTGATGCCATAATCACGCTCCAATACGTATGTAATCTTGTAAGCACCGAGTCTTTTCTTGTAGTCAGCGTAGATGTGGAGTATGTAGGATTTAATGATCTGGTTTTCCAGACTTCGGGGTGCCGGAGCAGAATGGAAGTGCTTGTAGTATGTACTGCGGTTTACACGCAGGACTTTGCACAGGATTTTGATGTTGTGTTGGAATCTGAGCTTATGAACGGCGTCTAGTCGTTCTTTGAGTGTGGCGTGAATATGGCAATCGCTTTTTTTAGTATGATATTTTCTTCTTCAAGCTGGGAGTTGCGTTTCTGCAGGTCTTTAATCTGTCTGGCGGAGAGAATTTCGCCATCTTCAGTCTTAACCGTGGAATACTGTTTAATCCATTTGGCCAAGGCCGATTGGGAAATACCGTATTCCTTGCACAGGGACGTCTGAGTTTTACCATTGTTAAACAGGGACACAACAGACTTTTTGAATTCTTCGTCATAACGTGTTGATTTGTCAGCCATAATATTACCTCCGTTTGGGTGTGTAATTTATTGTAACAAGTAACATGTATTTGTGTCTACTTTATTAATATAGATCCAAGAGCGAGCTGACTGTATTGAAGAAAACCTCACAGATGCAGACGGACTTATTGCAGGGTGCCAACGCATCCTTGAAAACGTACGCGTCCGAGGAGAAGAAAAAAATGCAGGCAATTAAGAATCAGAGGAATGTAGCCTACGGAGTTGGAGCGGTTTTACTATATGCTTTAGTTAGGAAATAGAATAGATAATTTGATGCCCACTGAGGATGAATTTTCTTGGTGGGTTTATTTTTTTTATTTATATTTTTTCAAAACCGTCAGATTCATTACTTTCTCAAGGCTATTAGGTAGAGGGTCAAAAAACACTCTCGGAAAGAGGTGATAAAGATAGAACACAATTTGAAAATCAGTGTATCCAAGAAGGCAAAATCAGATGGTATTCTTTCTTGCCGTAGTATTAGTGTACGAGAACGTATTCTATGCTTCTTCCTCGGAAGAAAACAGAAACTCACAATTCTTGTACCCGGTGACAACGTGAAAGAAGCTTCCATTTGTACGGTTAAGGAAGGAGGTGCGACATCGTAAGTAAAGTAAGCGAATTATCCATGCTCGTGGATGAACTCAAAAAGTGCGGCGAAACCTTGGTACGTATTTCCGAAGAACTGGCTGATTTGTTCAGCAGTGGAAAGGACGCAATGCAGCCTGTAAAAAAGACTGCTGTTAAGAAGAAAACCAACGAGGAGCCAAAAGCTGAAGTGCCGGAAGAAAAAGCACTCACGTTGGAAGATGTCAGAGCCGTGTGTGCGGATAAATCCCACAAAGGCTATACGGCAGAAGTCAAAGCAATCCTTACAAAGCATGGTGCAGAAAAGCTGTCCGGGATAAATCCAGCAGAATATAAGGCACTGCTTGCTGAAGTGGAGGTACTTGGGAATGCCCAATAAACAGAAGGTGAATTGTACTGTAGGTGCAAGAGAGACCGGTCTGGACCACGCAGTCTTATCAGCATCCTCCAGTCACAGGTGGCTGGAGTGTCCGCCATCGGCATTGCAGTGTGCTAAGGTCGGTGACACCACAAGCGAGTTTGCAATGCAGGGTACCGATGCCCACAGCCTTTGCGAACACAAACTGAAAACAGCACTGGGGCAGAAATCGAAAGATCCAACAGAAAACCTTACTTTCTTCGATGAAGAAATGGCGGACTGCTCGGATATGTATGCCCAGTATGTGATGGAGCAGCTTGCTGTGGCAAAAGAAAAATGCAAAGACCCTATTGTTCTAATTGAACAGCATCTTGATTTTTCCAAATGGGTGCCGCAGGGCTTCGGCACTGGGGACTGCGTGATTGTTGCAGATGAAACGCTGACCGTCATTGATTTTAAGTATGGTGTCGGAATTTTGGTGGATGCAGAAAAGAATCCTCAGATGATGTGCTATGCACTGGGAGCCTTACAACTGTTTGACGGGATCTATGATATTGATTTGGTGACCATGACTATCTTCCAGCCAAGGCGGGATAGTGTCAGCACATACACCATTTCCAAAGAAGAACTTCTGAAATGGGCGGATGAAGTGCTGAGTCCAACAGCACAGCTGGCGGCAAATGGTGAGGGTGAATACAAAGCCGGAGACCACTGTCAGTTCTGTAAGGTAAAAGCCACCTGCCGCAAGAGAGCCGAATACAACCTTGAACTTGCGCGTTACGATTTTGAGATGCCTTCCACCCTTGAAGATGATGAGATAGAGGCCATTCTTTCAAAAGTTGATGCACTGGTATCTTGGGCAGGTGATATCAAGGAATACGCTTTGCAGCAGGCAGTCAGCGGCAAGGGGTGGAAAGACTGGAAGATTGTCGAAGGACGCTCCAACAGGAAATATGTCAATGAAACCGCTGTGGTGGATACGGTTAAGGATGCCGGATATGACCCATATGAACATAAGGTTCTGGGTATTACGGCAATGACCAAACTGATCGGCAAGACAAGATTTGAAGAACTGCTCTCCGGCTTTATTGAAAAGCCACAGGGCAAGCCAACCTTAGTACCGATGTCGGACAAGCGTCCGGCTATGAATACAGCAGCAAACGATTTTAAGGAGGACAAATGATATGTCAAAAAATTATACGAACCCTACAAAGGTAATCACAGGAGTAAAAACACGCTGGTCTTATGCAAATGTATGGGATGCGAAATCCATCAACGGCGGCGCACCGAAATTCAGCGTGAGCCTTATCATTCCTAAGGACGATACAGTAACCGTCAATAAAATTAAAGCGGCTATTCAATCTGCTTATGAGGAGGGTCAATCTAAGCTTAAGGGAAGTGGCAAAACTGTGCCTGCTCTTTCCGTACTTAAGACACCAATGAGGGATGGCGATTTGGAACGTCCTGATGATGAAACCTATGCAAACAGCTACTTCATCAATGCAAACAGTGCAGCTACTCCGGGCATCGTAGATGCAGACCGCCAGCCTATCATCGACCGCAGTGAGGTATACAGCGGTGTGTATGGCCGTGCCAGCATCAACTTCTATGCATTCAACTCCAACGGCAATAAGGGCATTGCCTGTGGTCTTAATAATCTCCAAAAGATTAAGGACGGAGAGCCGCTTGGCGGCAAGAGCCGTGCCGAGGATGATTTTGCGACCGCTGATGATGAGGACTTTTTAGCGTAGGGGGGATGAAAGATGTTCAGTTATGAATTTCAAAAGCAGTTAGTAGTTTCGGCAGGAGCTATTTTTATCTATGTAATTGCTGTCTATACTATTTTGGACTGTGCCAATATGGTTATCAAAGAAATTTACAAATTAGGGAAAAACACAATTGCTAAGTTGAAGGAAAAAGGCTATTTAAAATAACACACGGGCGGTAGAGGGAAACCTTTACCGCTTAAATTTTCATAGGATGGAGAGAAAATGAAATATATAAGTATTGATTTAGAGACGTATTCAGATGTTGATTTACAGAAATGCGGCGTGTACCGTTACACGCAGTCATCCAATTTTGAAATTCTGCTGTTTGGATATGCCGTTGATGGCGGAGCAGTTCAGGTGATAGATGCTGCTTGCGGCGAGAAAGTTCCTATAGAATTTATTAAGGCACTGACAGATGATAGCGTAACAAAATGGGCATTTAACAGTTCATTCGAGAGGGTCTGTCTTTCGGTATGGCTGAAAAGAAACTATCCGCATTACTTCAGCAGTTACAGCATCGATGAGGACACAGTAAGAGATTACCTTGACCCAGCCGCATGGAAATGCTCATGTGTTTGGTCGGCATATATGGGGTTGCCGTTATCTCTTGCCGGGGCCGGCACGGTGCTTGGGCTGGAAGAACAGAAACTGAAGGAAGGCAAAGATCTCATACGCTACTTCTGTGTTCCCTGCAAGCTGACTAAGGTCAACGGCGGCAGAACACGCAATCTGCCGGAGCATGATATGGAAAAGTGGAATCTGTTCAAGTTCTATAACAAAAGAGATGTTGAAGTGGAAATGTCCATACAGGACAGGCTGAAAAAATACCCCGTGCCTGACTTCGTGTGGGAGGAATACCACCTCGACCAAGAAATCAATGACCGCGGCATTGCCCTTGATATGGATGTGGTGGAGAATGCCATTGCTTTTGATGCGAAGTCCAAGGCAGAGCTGGCAGAGAAAGTGCGGAAACTGACTGACCTTGATAACCCAAACTCTGTGGTGCAGATGAAACAGTGGCTTGCGGATAACGGTCTGGAGATGGACAGTCTTGGAAAAAAGGAAGTGGCACAGGCAGTGAAAACGGCTCCCAAGGAACTGGCGGAGGTTCTGCTCCTGCGCCAACAGTTATCCAAGTCCTCTGTAAAGAAGTATCAGGCGATGCAGAATGCAGTCTGTGAGGATGGCAGAGCGAGAGGAATGTTCCAATTTTACGGAGCCAACCGTTCCGGCCGATGGGCAGGCAGAATGATACAGCTGCAGAATCTTCCTCAAAACCATATGCCGGATTTGGAACAGGCGCGAGGACTTGTAGAGTCCGGCAATTATACTGCACTGGAACTTTTATATGACGATATCCCGGATACCTTATCACAGCTTATCCGTACTGCCTTTGTGCCAAGAACTGATATGAAATTTGTGGTGGCGGACTTTTCTGCCATCGAAGCAAGGGTGCTTTCGTATCTTGCAAAGGAAAGCTGGCGAAGTGAGGTCTTTAAAAATAACGGGGACATCTATTGTGCATCAGCATCTTCCATGTTTGGTGTGCCTGTGGAAAAGCATGGCGAGAATGGACATCTCCGTCAGAAGGGAAAAATCGCAGAATTGGCACTTGGATATGGTGGCTCGGTCGGTGCCTTAAAAGCGATGGGGGCTTTGGATATGGGACTTACAGAGGAAGAACTCCAGCCGCTGGTGGATTCATGGAGAGACGCCAATCCAAACATTGTGCGTTTCTGGTGGGATGTTGACCGCTGCGTGAAGGATACGGTTAAGAACAGAGTGGCTGCGGAAACACACGGCATTCGCTTTTTCTGCCAGAGCGGGATGCTGTTCATTCAGCTGCCAAGCGGCAGACGGATTTCCTATGTGAAACCGTGCATGGGAGAGAACCGTTTCGGTGGCGAGGCTGTGACCTATGAGGGTGTAGGCGGCACAAAGAAATGGGAACGCATCGAAAGCTACGGTCCCAAGTTCGTGGAAAATATCGTGCAGGCAATCAGCCGTGACATTCTTGCCTATGCCATGCGCACCTTATCTCATTGTTTTATCTGCGGTCATGTTCATGATGAACTGATTATTGAGTGCAGCATGGGAGTCCCCATTGATGCCGTGTGCGAGCAGATGGGAAGGACCCCGCCTTGGATTTCAGGACTTCTGCTCCGGGCAGATGGGTACGAATGCAGCTTCTATAAAAAAGATTAGAAATCGTCAGATTGCACTTCTTGCCAAGGCTATAAGGTAGGAGGTGCTTTTCTAATGAATGATGAGAATAAAACAGTAACGAAAATTACAGAGCCGGACAGTTTACCTGTCCTTATGAAATCACGCATGACGGAGGAACAGCTGTGCGGTGATTATAAATATTGTATGGCACAGAAAATGACAAAAGCATTGCTTGATAAGGGCCTGATTTCTGTGGATGAATTCAACAAAATCAGCGAAAGAAACCGCCAAGCTTTCTCTCCATATTTAGCTGAAATTATACCATAAAAGACTTGATATATATCGATTAGTACGGGAATATGTCCATACCGAAAGCGAGGTGAGTTGATGAAAAGGATAACAAAAATTGAAGAAAATAATGCCTTATCGGTTAAGACGAAAACCCGTGTTGCTGCCTATTGCAGAGTGTCCACGGCAAGCGATGAACAGCTTATCAGCCTTGATACGCAGAAAGCACATTATGAGGATTATATCAAATCCAATAGCGAGTGGGAGTACGCAGGGGTATTTTTTGATGAAGGTATTACTGGCACCAAAAAGGAGTGTCGTGACGGTCTGAATTCCCTGATTGATTCCTGCGAAAAAGGTCTTGTGGACTTGGTCATTACAAAGTCCATCAGCCGATTCAGCAGAAATACAACAGACTGTTTGGAACTGGTAAGAAAGCTGATGGCGCTAAATGTGACCGTGATTTTCGAAAAGAAAGACTTCTATACGCAAGAAATGCCGATAAACTCGACATTTACGGCACTTTTCAAAGCGGCTTGGTGTTTGGTTGGTGTTTGAATTTATGTGACACAGCAATACGATGTGAAACGAAAATGACCATGCTTGAGTATTCCTACTCGAACATGGTCATTTGTATCGTTTTAATTTAAGATAGCAAAAATCGCCTTGCAAAACAAGACGACTTCAGGAACTCCTTCTACTCTTGGCAGATGAGCTATTATTAGTATAACCGATTTTATCGATTCTGTCAATAATTTTTCAAAAAAACACTTGACAAAATTTGATTTACTGTTCTCTGAATTTTTCGTAGTGTTTTAACTTCTTTTCGAGTGCATGGTCATGGTCAAAATAAAAAGAAGTAATGAGCAAACAATACGCTTCTCTTGGCTCAACAACAACCATATATCGTTCTTCCTCTAACAGTATATGTACCCGTTTCTTGTTTTGATATGGTTCATTCCAAACTTTTATTCCTTCGCAGGTATCACATAGGCTTGAATCACACTTATGATTTTGGATAAAGGCTTTTATCCATCGTATACGTTCACAACGTCGAAAGTCAGGAAAGCGTTCTCCATCTTTGCTATAATCTTGACAGGTGACATGAAAAAATGCTTCTGGCTTGTCATATTCAATCGGGTGCCAACGGATTTTAACTGTCTTACTTTCAAATGAGGGCGGATTATCGATAAAATCATTCTTAAATATAGTATATAGTGTTTCTTGATAATTATTCCAATCATTGTTATAGTCATCGAATAACTCAAGGTTTGGTAGCCAACAGTTATCACTCATATTGTATCCCTCGCATCCCATGCAAGCAAGTTTAATTTTTCCTCACGCAACAAAGTTGTTCTTTTCATTGTATATCCAGAACGCTTTTTAATAAGTTCAATAATATTTTGTTTGGCGGCACTTTTTTCAAATTCAGCAGGAAAATTTCGATTTTCATATCCAACTGCACCGATTAAGATATCTACCAACTGCATTATTTGGACTTCTTCTGAGCGAATGGGCTGAAGCCGTTTAATAACCCTTTGCGAAAAATCGTACAAGGAATTACAACATACTTCTTTCAGTTTTTGTGCTTTGCGGTAGGAATTGGTATCTTTTATATCAATATAGACCTCGTAGTTGTCTGTTGGATTAAAAATAACTTTTAACATATCGAAGTACATTTTATAATACCAATCATCGTGCGTTTGGTTGAAACGCTCATGATTTAGCTTTGACTTATCCGGAATAATCACAGCTCTAAAATGCAAATCATCATCATCGAAATAATAATTCACAATATCTCGATACAAATCAATTTTTGAAGGACTAATTTTTGTCCACTTCAACTCCATTGTTGGAGATACACCGTTACGCTCTTTTATTTGACGGATTCTTTGATTGATTTCTTTTAACTTCCCTTGTGGACACCATACAGCACCTAAAACCATGACATTAATTCCATCATGCTCAAGGTGGCAAGTTTCATCACAATAAACGTTGTATAACACTTATACCGCCTCCTTTCAATGTGTATTTAACTGTGACTGCAACTCCTGAAAACTTTCCAACGCACTTTGCAGATTTTCGATAATGTCTGCAGCCAGTTCATCGGGGGCGGGTAGGCTGTCGAGGTCTGCAAGGGACTTGTCTTTTATCCAAAATAGGTCAAGGCTGGTCTTGTCACGCTCTAAAATGTCTTTCACATCATATCTGCGGAAACGACCATCCGGATTTTCTTCTGACCATGTTTCGGTACGCTCATGACGGTTTTCAGGGTTGTAACACTGAATGAAGTCCACAAGGTCGGCATCGCTCATTGGGTGCTGTTTTAGCGTGAAATGAATGTTGGTACGGAAATCATATATCCACACTTCCTTGGTCTGTCCTTCTGCGCTGGCAGGGCGTTTATCAAAAAAGATAACATTCGCCTTTACACCCGGCTTATAGAAAATACCTGTCGGCAAACGGAGGATAGTATGTAGGTCAGTGGTTTCCAATAGCTTTTTACGCACAATTTCACCTGCGCCACCCTCAAACAGTACATTATCTGGCACAACCACGGCCGCCTTGCCTGTGGCTTTGAGAATGGTATTGATATGCTGTACAAAGTTCAGCTGTTTGTTGGAACTGGTTGTCCAAAAATCCTGCCTATTATATACAAGGTCTTCTTCCTCCTGTTCGCCCTCCTCATTGGTAAAGGTAAGGGCAGACTTTTTGCCGAAGGGTGGATTGGTTAGCACATAGTCCACACGGTAACCGGGGTCGGTAAGTAGCGCATCGCCATAGGCAATCGGCACATTGCCGTAAATATCTCCAATGTTGTGGAGATACAGATTCATCAGTGCTGTTTTGTAGGTTGCCGACACAATTTCATTGCCGTAGAAGGTTTCATTTTTCAGAAATTCTTTCTGCTCACGGTCAAGGGAATAGTTCTCCGTGTCGGCAATGAACGACTGCGAAGCAAGGAAAAATCCGCCAGAACCGCAACAGGGGTCTGCGATGGTTTTCATAGGCTCAGGACGGACGCATTTGACCATAGCCTGAATTAGTGAACGAGGGGTAAAATACTGTCCAGCACCGCTCTTAATGTCCTCGGCGTTCTTTTGTAGCAGTCCTTCGTAAATTTCGCCCTTCACATCGGAGGACATTGCTACCCATTTTTCAGTATCAATCATCTGTACTACACGGTACAGAATAGCCGCACTGCTGATTTTGTTGGTAGCACCCTTGAAAATCTTACCAAGGATACCGCCTTGCTTCCCCAGTTCCTCAAGTGTTGCTTTGTACTGTTCTTCCAGTTCTGCTCCCTTGAGAGTGTTCATCTCCGACCATGTATATCCGGCAGGAATACCCGTCTCTTTTTTATAGGGTGGTTTAGAATATTCATCTGACATCTTCAAAAAGATGAGGTAGGTCAGCTGTTCCAGATAATCTCCGTAAGATACGCCATCGTCACGGAGCGGATTGCACATTCCCCAAACCTTTGATACGATTGCTGTTGTTTGTTCACTCATTCGGTTAATCCTCCTTCAAAGGCTTGTTTTAATATGCTCTGACGCATAGCGTCTGCCTGTGCCAAGACTGTGTCCACGGTATGTTCGATGCTGTCACAGACGGATAGGCGGGATTCGATTTCTTTGACTATCCTATTTTGTTCTTTTATTGAAGATATTTTGATAGAAAGCAGTCTTGCCTTTTTTATTCCAAATGCAGGTTGACTTGTTGCCGTTGCACCTTCAAAAAGTTGCTTTGTGACAAGGATGGAAGAAAACTGCCAAAATAAAAAAGCGGGAACAATGACCTCGCTATTTGGCTGGATAAGTATCACATTTGCGGATAATGCGTATTTTTGAGGAAGTGTAATTCTAAACGGTTTCCCAATGGTTCCGATTTTTCCCATTACGAAATCACCATCATGTAAAGTGTACCGTTCCAAATGTTCCTGCAACACCTCAGGAGATACCTTTCTTGCATCTGCGAGATTTGGCTTTTTCTCCTTATAGTCAATATCTCCAATTCCGATGTATGGTATCCCGTCAACAAACTCAGGCGGGGTTCGGTGGCTCGGCTGAGGATCAATCATAACGGCAATTGAATCGAGGATCGTTGCTTCTGCTATTCCCTCAAACGCCTCTTTAAGCACCGCCTGCCGATACACCGCCAACTGCTGCTTGATTGTTTTCAGCGTTTCCACACTTTTATCCAATTCTGAAAAGAGTTCTTCAATCTTTTCTATAATTTGTTGCTGCACGGGTAAAGGCGGAATCTGCACTTTTAACTTTGAATAGTGCTGTATCCAGTATCGTTTATGCGTACTGTGGTCAAATTTGATTATCTGCATTCTGTAATAAGCATACTTCGGTAGCACAAGTTCCGTATTCGCAGACAGTATTTTCATGGCAGAAGATTTTACTTTAAACTTGAAATTCACAAACTGCGATGAAGTTGTAAAATCATCAAATATTATTACAGGCAGATTTTCATAAATACCTGTGGTTTCATTTGTGTGACCAATAATAAAACTTTTTCCGGCGGTAAGCACAGGTGTCTTATAGATGTCACTGTATTTTGTAGATTCAACAATATATGGGGTGGGTTGTTCATAGGCTAACAAATCCCCCAATTCGTATTCTTTTTCTTCCAAAAGGTCTCCTCCTTATGCCACCAATGCGACATTCATTTCCTGTAGTATTTTTTCATAATCATCTCCGAACACATCATAAAAGCCGAGTAATCCGCCCTTGCGGTCGAATGGCGTTAAGTCCAAATCTTCCAGCAGGATGCTGAGAGAAGTGGCAATGTGGTCTTTAATCAGACGCAGCCAGTCCATCTGCTCCTCGCTGAATTGAATGTGTCCGGCATTCCGCTTGAATGTCCATTGCATGAAGTTGTAGTTGACCTTATCCGCAAAGGGAGCAAGGTTATCAGAATATCCCATTTCAAAGCGGATGATGGAAATCAAATCCGTCAGCTGTGCCATTGTGCCACGCTTTACCTTGTCCGGCTTTTTGATGGCATAGCAATCCCATAAACGTTCTACCGTGATGCCCTTGGCTTTCAGCTTTTCGTATAGTGCTTTTAACTGCTCAATTGCCATTGGACGGTCTTTATAGGCTTCGTTATAAACGATACGCAGTGCAATAATCTCGTCCTTATTTTCCTCAATGAATTCATGGAAAGTGGAAATAATGCGGTCTGCGTTTTCTTCCTGTTGGGTATCAAATCCTGCAAAGATAACGGAATCGATATTTACATTATCAATAATCTGGTCATGGCTGCGGCGCACATTCTCCACATACTCACGAACATCGGGGTTGTGGAAAGGTGCAACGGCAGTTTGAATCAGTTCCTTTTGTGCCTGCTTTATCTGCTCATCTGTGACCTCAGCAGAGCCTGTGTCGGCTTGTGCCTTTGCAATCAGCACATCCTCGTCAAAGGCATTTAGCAGGCTTTCTGCAACCTCTCCGGCAGCAGTGCCGACCTTGGCTTCAAACTGCTTGCGCTCCGCCGGGGACATTTGACTGTTTAGGCGAATGACACGGTTTGCAAGTGAAGTCAGTGTATCCTCATCTTTTGCACCGAGAGCCACATTCATCATCAATTCTTTCATACTGACGGTTGGCTTGCGCTCCAGCGGTCTGGTGTCGGATTTTTTCGATTTGGTAACACCAACGGCATCCACGATAACGAAATGGTCTTTATTTTCAGTAGCAGAGGGAGTAACCTTCTGTAAATCGTCTTTATTAAGGACACGGGTACCCCTGCCTTTCATTTGCTCAAAATAATTCTTGCTGCGCACATCACGCATGAAAATCAGGCATTCAATCGGCTTTACATCTGTTCCTGTTGCAATCATATCCACCGTAACGGCAATACGAGGATTGTAATCGTTGCGGAAAGAACTAAGAACAGATTCCGGGTTTTCTGCGGAATAGGTTATCTTACGGCAGAAATCGTTTCCCTCACCAAATTCCTCACGGACAATCTGAATAATATCATCCGCATGGCTGTCGGTCTTGGCAAAAATCAGTGTTTTCGGCACTTCTTTCCTGCGTGGGAATAGTGTAGTAAACAGATTTTCCTTAAACGAGCGAATGACCGTGCGTATCTGGCTGGGGTTGACAATATCCCTGTCAAGCTGGGTTGGGATATAATTAACATCTTCATCAAGCTGTTTCCAACGTTTCGCTCTGGACAGACGGTCACGGTATTCAATCAGCTGCTTCATCAAATGTGCGCCGTTTTTGCCTACCTGTGTTTCAATGAGGAAAATGTCCTCACCCACATTAACCCCGTCAATAATCGCCTGTTCACGGGGGTACTCGCTGACAATGTTTTCATTAAAAAACGCAAAGGTACGATTGTCCGGCGTTGCCGTCAAGCCAATAGTAAACGCATCAAAATAAGTCAGAACCTGACTCCAAACATTATATATGGAACGATGGCATTCATCGACAATAATGCAGTCGAAAAATTCCGGCGGATATTTCTCATTATAGACTACATCTTTGGGTGCTTTGCTGTCAGCGGTCACAAAATCAGCAAAGGACTTTTCTTCGGTGGATTCGTCCAAGTCCTCGCCCTTCAAGATAGAATACATTCTTTGAATGGTGCAAATGCAGATTTGAATATCATTTGGTATGTAGGAACTTTTCAGCCTGCGAACTCCATAAAGCTGTGAAAAAGAGCGAGGGTCATCATTCGGGATATAGGCAAGAAACTCACGCTCCGCCTGTTCACCCAGACCTCTTGTGTCCACAAGAAATAGAATACGGTTCATTTTTCCGTATTTCAGCAAACGGTAGGCAGCGGTAATGGCAGTAAATGTTTTACCTGCGCCTGTAGCCATCTGCACCAGTGCCTTGGGACGATTTTCCGAAAAGGAAGTATCAAGATTTTTGACGGCATTTACCTGACATTTACGGAATCCCGTTTCATCCAATGCAGGAAAATGTTTCATATTATTACGGATGGTATCCTGCTGGCCGAGCAATGCAAGCAGGGTTTCCGGGCGATGGAATGAGAATACCGTGCGAGAACGGTATTTCATATCCTTATAATCCGTAAAGCGAATCAGCTTATCTGTTGTTTCGTAGGCAAAGCGAATGGAGTAATCATTTTTTATCCATTTGAAGGTGCTGTTGGCATAACGCCCGGACTGCACTTCAACATCGGTGATGGATTCGCCTTTTTCCTCTCGCTTGGCTTCGGCCACACCCACAGGCTTTTCATCAACAAAAAGAGCGTAGTCCACCTCACCGCTGCTGGTGGGGAATTCACGGACTGCGACACCAAGAGCAGCAGATAAATTCAGTTTTTTCATGTCCTGTATCACCCAGCCGGATTGACGCAATTTATCATCAATCACAAGTCTTGCTTTTTCTTCTGGTGTCATATCACTTGTCCCCCTCATCAATATATTCCATAATGTCACCGTAGTCTGCATTAAGGGTTTTGCATATTTTGCCAAGGACGGTCAGTGTTACTTCCTCGTCCCTGCGTAACTTTGTCATTGTATTTGGTGCAACGCCGGAGGCTTTCCTCAAATCAGCCTTGCTCATCTTCTTATCAACCAGTAATTTCCACAAACGATTATATGATACAGCCATGTTTGCCTCCTTTTGCACATCATAATGTACAGTATAGCACAGTTTCACACATTTCGCAAGACTGTGCGAAAGTTTAGCAAGGCGAAGAACTGTAAATTTTATATGAATGACCCCTGTGACTGTCCAATTTTGGCCAGTTCGGTGGGGGTGGTCACATCTCCAGTACATTTTCTCCCAAAGACCGCCGCCCCCCTTCGTGTGAATTTTCGCAGAATTGCATAGGGGGGATACCTAATCGGCACAAAATTGAGCCAACCTCTTGAGGCGATTCCTAAACTTTGAGGAGTCCTCGTATAAAGGCCGTGTGTTTAGCAATATTGGTTTCGCCAGACGGTACAGAAATCGGCATAAAAACAGTGAAAAAATCATCATAAAATGCACAGTTTCCACGCATACATTTTGGCGAAAATTTACGCAGATAAGCCTTGCTATTCTGTGCCTTTAGAGTGATATATGTACTTACAAAAGATGCTTCTCAAAAAGAAGAAGCGAGAAAGGTAGGTACATATTATGCAGATGAATATCAGATTTGAATTACAGCCGAAACAAAGACCGAAACTGGCGGAGGCTATCGCAGCGTCACTCCACACCATCCCTTGCTATCAGAAAGCACCAAGCCTTTCCTACAAGATTGGGGATTGCACATTGGAGAAGGACGGAACATTGCGTATCCCGGATACCGTAGACACGGAAACAGTCAACACACTGCTCACGCACTTGCGGGAAAAGGGCTTCACAGGGCAGATGGAGGAAACCGAGGACAGGCTGATTGTGACCGTGCCGAAGGACAGCTTTACGGAAACGGCACTTGCTAATCTACAGAAAATTATCGATAACAAGGGTGAATTGCTGGCGAGGGCGTTCCTTGCCGTGGAACTGGCATTGGACATCACGGAGGACACCATCGGCTTTGCATGGTTTCCGTTTACTATCGAGCCAGGTGAGGTGGCTGCCTATACAGAGTTTGTGAGCAGGCTGTGCGAGATGGCAAGAACGGTCAAGCGTGTATCGGGTACACAGACCAAAACGGACAACGATAAATACGCTTTCCGATGCTTTCTGCTCCGACTTGGCTTCATTGGGGATGAATACAAAAATGCCCGAAAGATTCTGCTTAAGAACCTCACGGGCAATTCTGCATTCCGCTATGGGAAATAGGTTTTGCTCAAATTTGAGCAATAGTGTTAAGACATCTGAATGACTTTGATAGCCTCTGAGCGAATCAGCTTGCCATCGAGGAATTCAAAGGCGAGATAGCCAATCTGGTCATAGACTACAAATTTCTCCTTGATAGCACGGACACTGACAGGCTTTTTCAAAATAACCCAGTAGTAGCTGAAATCACCAAAGGCAATGGGCTTCTTGCCCGGTTCGGCACTTGGCATGAATTCGGAGATAATGACACGCTTTCCGAAAATGGAATCTGTGTTGCTGTTCCAGAGGTAGTTGCCATCCGCATCTTTTAGCTTGCGAAGTGCCATAGCCGTAGCATCATTCATCAGCCACAGGGCATTGCTGCGATATTCCTCTTTGACAGAGAAGTACAGGCTGATAACATCATCATAGGTGAGGGTGCTGGCAGTCAGAGCCACATCCGCACCCTTGGTGTCGTTAAGAATGCCTGTGGGCATCTGCACACCTGTGCCATTGATGAATGCGCCTGTTTCAGCCTTTCCGAAGTTCTTCGCCAAACGCTGTAACAGATAGTTCTCAATATCGAATGTGACATCATGGATGAAGTCCTCGTCCAGCTTGACAAAGGCGGCAAGTTTCCATGTTTCCACGGTGTAGTTTGTAAAATCCTTGACCCCATCATAAATAGGGATACTTCCACCCTCCGGCACGAACTGAGCAAGGTCATTGCAATCCTTTGCCATAATGCGATAGTTGGAGTTGTAGGCATGAAATACCGTGGCAATCTGACGGAACAGGCTCTGCCCGTCAATGGCTTTGTTGTATTTACCATTAGCGGAAACTGGGACTGCAAAAGTACCCGTGCCTGTGTTTCGTCCTTTCGCAAGTTTGTCTGTGCAGCCATCTTTTCCTCGCATCACATCCCAAAATGCATTGTGATATTCCGGCTCTCCGGCATAAATTTTTGTTTCCATTGTCGTATTCATAATAGTTGCCCTCCTTATTTGCGTTCGTCACAATGCTTGCAGATGTACAATCCTAAGTCATTGTAGTTGAGTGTTCTGCCTACCTGCTTTAGATGAGCACCACAATGTGGGCAGGCAATGTCATAAGCCAGAGCCATTTCCTCGCTGTGGGCATCCTTGGCATGAAAGCGGTAATATTTGTGTGGTTGTCTTTTGTCATCCATATGGATTTCATCGGACAGATACAGGCTGCACATCCTCTGTGCGTATTCATCAGAATAGGTGGAATGTGCGGGATTGAGCAGATTTGCATTCTTTTTGTTTCTTATAATGGGATAATTCATAGTGTTTTCCTCCTTAAAATGTAGTTTCGTGTGACAGGGTTTATATTACCCCTTTGAATTTGCGTTTTTGTGCGTGAGGGGAAGCAGCCGTTTTCCGCTATAATAGCAGTGGGGATAACGACCGCCCCTACGGTCAGCGTGTGCTTGGTGCATATCCCATACGCTTGCAATAATCCATTGCATCGCCATATTTGAGATAGACCATCCGCTTAAAGCCGTCAACAACCACCCAATGTGGTGGGTCGCTTTTATTGCTCATCAGCATAATGACAGGCGCTTGGTTCTTGCGATTGTAACAGTTGATACAGTGGTAACGGCTGTTGTCAAAATCACTGGGACGGAATAAAGTGTCCTTGTTGATATCCATAACTCTCATGGTGTTCGCCTCCTTTCCTAATGCGTCCTATTTTGGACTGATTGTTTTTGGGTACTGAACCCAAATGTGGGCTGAGTGGTTTTTGACTGCGCATTTTCTGTTCTCTCACTGACACCAAATTTGGATGCAGTGATGTGTATGACACTCCTTCCCGAGGGGGTGGTTGTTCCCAGTTCCTGAAAAACCCATGTTTTTCTATTAACTCTAAAACCCTATATATTACCCTATATATCTGTTGTTATTGACCCATATTCCCAATATAAGAAATCATAGGAACACAGGAACAGAATACAGGAAAGGCTTGTGCCGTGGGCGGTTTGGGGTGTTCCTGATTTTGTTCCCAACGGATTTTTTAGGAACATTATGCTAGTCAGGAACGTTCCCAACTTTGTATTTGTTCCCAGAAATCAGTTTGGAGAATTGTTGGGAACAAAAATATACTGGGGTCCGTAGAGTTTTGTGCGTTCCTTTTTCAGCTGTCGTTTCCATCCCAGACGGACGAGTATGGCAGTGATTTCATTGGAATCGCTGCGTCTGATATTGGAGCGTTCTTTTCCAAAAGCCTCGCACCAGACTTCCATTGTGCTGACACAGGTGCGTTCCATAGTGCCGATGCACTTGATGCCGAAACATTCCTCACCGGAAAGGAAATTCCTGCGTTCAGCCAAGTCAACATCCTCCCAGTCCTCCGGCAGCAGGGTGTTCAGATAATCGCTTACCAGACCTTCTCGCTCATCGGATTCCATTGCTTCACGCTGTTCGCACTCTGCTTGTTTTACCAACACAGGGTCAAGATAGAGGGGTTCGCCATCTGCTTCATACACCAGTGCCTCTGCCCAAATCTGGTCAACCCCATCCGAGGTGAGTTTCCATGCTTTTTTAGCACCTGTTCCCGGTGTCCTCACAGGCCAGAAGCGGCGATTTCCGGTAGTATCACGGAGATACCCGGATTCTGCGTTGGTCGTGCCGAAGAAGATGCATTGTCTTGGGTGCGGAGTAGTACGCTTGCCAAAAGAGGCGCGATAGATGTCATTTTGTCGGGACAGGAAGGAACGCAGCGTTTCCACCTCTGCTTTACGTAATCCTGCAAGTTCGCCAATTTCCAGAATCCAGTAGCCTTGGAGTTTCTCGGCTGCGGTCTTGTCCTTGGTGTCCCCAAGGTTCAAACTGTCGGAGAACCACTCACGCCCCAGTTTGGCAATGAGGGTGCTTTTGCCGATGCCCTGCGGGCCATTCAGCACAGGCATGGTGTCGAACTTACAGCCGGGTTTTCTTACCCTGCGGACTGCTGCACAGAAGGTTTTTCTGCTGACTGCCCTTACATAAGGGGTATCCGGCGAACCGAAATAGTCAATGAACAGCGTGTCCAGCCTTGGCGTCTTATCCCATACGGGCAGACTTTCAAAATATTCAAGAATCGGATGGTAGGAACGGTCATCTGCTACCTTTGTCACTGCCACTTGATAATTTCGAGCAGAGAATGCTCCGTAGTTGGAATCAACATAGCTGACAAGCTGTGCATCATCTGCATCACGCCAGTATTTGGACGGATGCTGCCAAGGAACGCTCTCCTTGATTTCCAGACTGTCCGACTGACGGTTGAATACGATGCCCTTCAGCTTCGTATCATTTTGCAGGATGAGTGTCAGATTGCGGAGAGTGTTGTCAAGCTGAGTGGAATTCTTACAATATTCCAATCGTTTCTGCCAGTCCGGGTCTTCGACATTGGTGGCTGTAAAATCTTCCTTCGCCTGTATCTGCCGTTCCTCCAGCATAAGCTGTTTGACTTCTTCGTCATTGGCTGCATATTCCAGCATGGCGGACATGGATTTTTTCTCGCTCAAATCTCCGAATCTGTGCTGACGTACCAAATCGAAGGCATTGCACAGCATTCTGCTGGCAGGGTCGGTAGCGTGCCAGCTGTAGACGAACATATCGTCAAAAATCTGGACACCGCAGGATGACTCTCCGGGGATATAGTCATATCGGTCATCTCGGTTTGCAGATGGTGCGTACACATCCGAAAGCACGGTATCTAGAACTTTCCGTATCGGATACTTTGCCCTGTTATAGGCTCCTATGAGTCCTTTCTTGGTGAGCGGGTCGGCTTGCTTTTTGGTGGGATGGTATGCGCTTTCCTTTTCCTTCGCAGAGATAGGCAGTTTAGACATATCCTTCCAGTCCGGGTGCTCAGCGAGAAATTTATCCGGGTCAAGCCATTCGCCCTCAAATTCCTCAAAGATGTATTCCCCGTCTGATGGTGTGGAAGGCCAGTACATCAGCTGGTTGACACGGAAGGAACATGGGTCGATGCTGTCGATGCCGATTTCCTCTGCGAGGTAGCGTGTGATGGCTACATATTCTTCTGGACTTACATCCCTTGTAAATGGGATAATATGACGATATCGGGGTGCTTCTGGTCTGTGGCTGTGGGTCGTGTACAGACTGGATGCGTATTTGTGGCTCTGGCGGTAACTTTCCAAAAATCCAACGACCGAATTATCATTATCCAGCGTGGCTGCAGAACGCTGCTCCACATTGCTGACGAGTCTTCGGTTGTCACGGAGGTGACCGCCGACAACACCGCCCTTGTCTTTTATCGTGTCACGCTCCGCCTTTGTCATTTTCCTGTATTCATCAGCGGTCTCTGCTGTGTGTATGGTCTTTTTCAAAATTTCATTTAATTCGCTGAATGTGTATTCCTTCGGCAACCATGTATACGCATTTTTGGAACTGCCAACGGATACTTTCAGTTTTCTGTCGAACACGGCAAACGCCTCCTTTCATATAAGTAGTGACAGGGTTTAGTACCATGTCTGTTCAGGCTGTTTTTCTATATCTGCATCTAAAGCCGATAACTGCTCACACAGCTTGTCATAGTTGATGAGTGCTTTCTTGCCGATAAAGATTGCCGGAAGTTTCCCGGCTTTCAGCATGATGCGCAGAGCGTGTTCGGAGAGCAAGCCTGTCCTTGCAATTTCTCTCACGGTCATCATGTTTGGCTGTTCTTTCATCATGTGCGTTTCCTCCTTCTACATTTCTAAAGTGCATCAATGTGTCGTACTCATATCATAATAATACAACATTAAGATGTACTTGTCAATCCCTTGAGTAACACAAAATGATGAATAAATTGTAAAAAGTACATCATAGCGTATTGACAAGTGCTACAATAGGTGATACTATTAAAACAGTAGTAAACGAGATACAACGATAAAAGAAAATCTATGATGAGGTGACAATCTATGACAATCGGTGAAAGAATTAAGGAAATCAGAAAAAAGAATGGCTTCACGCAGGGTACGCTTGCGGAAGAATTGCAAGTGGCGAAGGGAACGGTATCTGCATGGGAAATTGGCAGCCGCAGACCCAGCTTTGAGATGCTCGATACCATGTGTACTTTATTTCATGTGCGTATGGACTATCTGATTGCACAGTCGGACGATGCCACACCGCCGCAAGAACTTACGGAGGCTGACCTTAACAGTATGGCAGAGGCAGGTATTGCGATGGGGCAGGAACAGGATGCTGACTGGCTGAATAACACTTTGCAGCAGTTCTGCTCTGACTTTGCACGGATGGATGCATTTGCAAGAAAGGCATTGCTTTCTCTTTATAAGGAAGAGAAGAACCGATGCGTTCAGCAGGGTGTTATGGCTGACGAGAACAGCTATGTGTGTGCGGTCAACATCAAGGCAGTAAAATAATGTATTTATGCTCCTTTGCCTTGACTTTACCGTGCTTTAGAGTGATGTATAGTAATGGCTAAAACCGCAAAGGAGGGATACACATTTATGCCAAGCATTAAAAAGCGGGGCGATACCTACCGTATTATGGTTTCGTTAGGCTACGATATGGAAGGACGCCAGATAAGAAAAACCACCACCTTTACACCGCCGGAGAATGTAACTTCCGGCAAGGCAGAAAAGCTGGCGGTATCCTATGCCCATGAGTTTGAAAAGCGTTGTCAGGGCATGGTAAATATGAATGAGAACATTCGGTTTTCGGAATTGTGTGAATGGTATTACGAGCAGATTGCCGTCCACAAACTGAAACCGACCACCTATTACAACAACAGAAAAATGATGGATTTGTATGTGCTGCCGTACCTCGGCAACATGAAACTGAAAGACATCAACACAGCGAGAATTGATGCCCTATTCAATGAATTGTTCCGTCACGGCAGAAAGCGTGAGCTGTATCAGCTGCGTGATCCAGACCTCATACCAGAAGGTACTCGCAGACCCGTGTCACGCAGTTCCAAGGTCAATCTGAATACGGTCAAGACCTGTATACAGGGTGTTCCTGTGATGAGGGATACGGCAGAGCGTTTGGCAGCCACCCTCAGCATGAAATTAAAGGATGCTTTTATAAAGGTAGAAACCACGGATACAGGACTGGATGAGGGGTCGATTAAGCGTGTCAGAACGGCTTTGTCACCGATTTTCTCTACGGCGGTAAAGAAAGAACTGCTCCTTAAAAACCCCGTCACAAACGCCACCACGCCAAGCAGTGGCGAGGTTACGGAGAAAGAATTCCTTGATGCAGAACAATGCAAGGAACTCCTCGGCTTTGTGGATGAGGTTTCAAATCCACAGGTGGCACGGGCAATCAAGACACTTCTGTTTACAGGAATGCGTGTGGGCGAACTGACCGCCCTACATTGGGAAGAAGTCGATATGGAGCAATGCACTCTTGTGGTCAAGTACAATCTGTATCGGCTGAATGGCGAATACCGTCTTACCTCCCCAAAGACCAAAAGCAGTGCCAGACTGATAACACTGCCACCACAGGTCATTGAGATTTTTAAGGAGCAGAAAGCATGGCAGGAAAAACGCAGAGCCGAAGTCGGCAGCCGATGGATAGAGCGTGATGCCGTGTTCACAGGGCAGTTTGGGGAGTATATGAACAAAACCTACATCAATACGGAATTTAAGGAACTGCTGAAAAATCATGATTTTCCGGACATTCATATCCATGACCTGCGCCACGCCAATGCCTCACTGCTGATAAACATGGGCGTTCCCGTGAAGGTCATTTCCGAGCATCTTGGTCATTGTGATACCAGAACCACAGAGAACATTTATGCACACATCTTCAATGAAACACTTGCTCAAACCTCCGATGCCATCAGTCAGGCATTGGCAGGAAACCAGTAAAATGGTGCTTATTTCTACAAACACATCTGAATATGCCACAGACACAGAAAACACCAAGCCATCCGAACAGCTACAGAATGTCGGGCAGCTTGGTGTTTATTTGGTGTTTAAATGGGCAAAACGAGGTGCTACGAGCCGAAATGATACACAGTTTGCAATGCCACGATACCCCATGAAATGGGCGTTTTCTGACGATACGCAACGCTATGAATGACCAGCCGTTGTGCTCGAGAAAGAAAATATTAACACGGATACGATGGAAAGTGAATTGATGCTTTCCATATTAAGCAGTCTTGCGGAAAGCGAATCGGTATCCATTTCTGAAAATAACAAATGGTCTATACAGAAACGCTTCCAGAATGGTACCTACATTATTTCCTATCCGCCTTATGGCTATGAAAATATAGGTGGAGAAATGATTGTTGTGCCGGAACAGGCAGAGATTGTCAAAAATATATTTGAAGATACGCTTGGCGGGAAAAGCACTCATGTTATTGCAAAGGAACTGAATGACAGCGGTGTAACAAGCAAAAAAGGTGGAAAATGGACTCCCGGAGCAATCAATGCGGTTATTCGCAACGAAAAATTCACGGGTGATGTGATTTTCCAAAAGACCTACACCGACAGCCAATTTAGCCGCCATACAAATGATGGTGAGTTGAATCAATATCTGTGTGAGAACCATCATGAGCCGATTGTAAGCCACGAGATTTTTGAAAAGGCAAACGAGGTTCTAAATCAGCGTGGCAAGGAAAAAGGAAATGGTGAGAGAACCGAACGCTATCAGAATCGTTATGGCTTCTCAGGCAGAATCAAATGCGGACAGTGCGGCGGAGTCTTTAAAAGAAGAAGCCATTATAAGCCGAGCGGAAGTTACATTGCTTGGTGCTGCACCCATCATGTCGAGGACAGGTATTCCTGCTCCATGAAGTACATTACGGATGATGGCATAAAGGCGGCGTTCCTTACCATGATGAATAAACTGGTATTTGCCCATCAGCGTATATTAAAGCCATTGCTTCAAAGCCTGCAGGGATTTGATGATAAGAACAGGCTCCTGCAGATACAGGAATATGAAACAAAGCTAGAAAAGAACATGGAGCAAAGGCAGGTGCTGACAAGTGTAATGGCAAGCGGACTGTTAGAGCCGGCTCTTTTCAGCAAAAAGATTACGGCTTTAATTTTGGAAGAGAAGCAATTGCAGGAAGGAAAGAAACAGATGATAAACACGGTCAGTGGTGACAGGACAAAGATTGAAGCCTTAGAAAAACTTATGAAATTTGTACTCGGCAGCGAGATGCTGACGGAATATTCGGATGAGATATTCCTTTCCCATGTGGAAGGGATTATCGTGCTTTCAAGGGAAGAAATCGTCTTTGAATTAAAGTGCGGACTGAAATTAAAGGAAAGGCTGGTGGGATAATGGCACATATACCCTACGGATACAAAATTGTGAATGGAAAAGCAGAAGTCGATGAAAAACAGGCGGAAGCAGTCAGAAAGCTGTTTGACGGTTACATTGCAGGACTTGGATTAAAGACTGCATCAGAGAATGCGGGTCTTGATATTTTTCATGGCAGTGCAGGCAGAATGTTAAGAAACAAGCATTATCTTGGGGACGAATATTATCTTGCCATTATCGACAGGGAGCGATTTGATAAGGCGGAGGAAATCCGAATAGCAAGGGCATCTTCCTTGGGCAGGGTCAGAGAACTGCAGGCTGCACCAAAACCAATGGCAGATACAAGGTTTACCATGCCGTCTGTTGAGAGAAAATTTGCAGATCCATTTGAACAGGCAGAATATGCCTACAGCTTAATTGAAAGCGAGGTGGCGATAGTTGAATAAGAGTATCACAGTTATCCCGGCACGAAGACGTGTGGGAAACACAGTAAATAAAGAAGCAAAGCCGAAGCTCAGGGTCGCAGCGTACTGCCGTGTCAGTACCGACAGCGATGAGCAGGCTACAAGTTATGATGCACAGGTGGAACATTATTCTAATTTTATACAGAAAAATGTGGAATGGGAGTTTGCCGGAATATTCGCTGATGATGGCATTTCAGGCACCAATACCAAAAAGCGTGAGGAGTTCAACCGCATGATTGCTGAATGTATGGAAGGTCATATTGATATGATCATTACAAAGTCTATCAGCCGATTTGCCCGTAATACCTTGGACTGCCTTCGATACATAAGACAGTTAAAGGAAAAGAATGTACCTGTGTTTTTTGAAAAGGAAAACATCAATACAATGGATTCCAAGGGCGAGGTTCTGCTGACCATCATGGCCAGTCTTGCACAGCAAGAATCGGAGTCCTTAAGCAAGAATGTAAAGATGGGTATGCAGTTCCGATTTCAGAATGGTGAGGTGCAGGTCAACCATAATCGCTTTATGGGATACACCAAAGACGAAGATGGACACCTCATCATAGAGCCTGCCGAGGCAGAAATCGTCAAACGAATTTACCGTGAATACCTACAGGGCGCAAGCCTAAAGCAAATCGGAGATGGCTTGATGGATGATGGAATTTTAACAGCCGCCGGAAAGGCAAAGTGGCGTCCTGAATCGGTCAAGAAAATCCTGAAAAACGAAAAATATATTGGTGATGCCCTTTTACAGAAGACATATACCGTGGACGTTCTTACCAAAAAGAGAGTGAAGAATAACGGCATCGTTCCGCAGTATTATGTGGAGAACAGCCATGAACCGATTATTCCCCGTGACCTCTATATGCAGGTGCAGGAAGAGATGCTCAGACGAGCTAACCTTCACAGTGGAGCGAATCGGAAGAAACGAGTTTACAGTAGCAAATACGCACTTTCCAGTATTGTGTATTGTTCAAAATGTGGGGATATTTATCGAAGGATTGCTTGGAACAACCGCGGGAAACATTCCACGGTATGGCGATGCGTAAACCGTGTGGAGCATGGCCCTGACTGCTGCGATGCACCAACTGTGCAGGAAGAAGAATTGCAGAACGCTGTGGTAAAGGCAATCAATATGGCGCTTGGTGGCAAGGATGAAATGCTTACTGCCTTGGAAAAAAATATAGCGATGGTGCTTGCTTTGGAAGATGAGACTTCGATGGAAAGCCTTGATGCCAAGCTGGAAGAACTGCAGCAGGAGCTTCTAAAACGAGCAAATGCCAGACAGGATTATGAAGACCTTGCTGATGAGATAGACCTTTTGCGAGAACAAAAGCAGAATGCTATGGCGGAGAATGCAGAACGAGAAGGTTTGAAACAGCGAATTGCTGAAATGCAGCAGTTCCTTGCCGAGCAGACGGAGCAGATTGAAGAATATGATGAAAACATGATCAGAAGAATGGTGGAGAAGATAACGGTTTATGAGGATAAATTCACGGTTGAATTTAAGTCTGGGACGAGTGTGGATGTGGAAAGATGAGATAATACTGCCAGACAGCCCCTTACAGAAAATGTAGGGGGTATATGTATATTTTATAAAAATCAGATATTTAAAACGATGAGTTTTTTGTCTAAACATACAAAATACACATTTACGCATTGACAACTGTGAATGTGAGCGATATAATTGGGTCAGTTGTAAATAAGGAGTGTGATGAACAATGGATTATAAAGCTGATGTACGACTTATAAAAGCTTTGGCAGATGAAAATAGGCTTGCTGTATTGAGAGCACTGCAGGGCGGAGAAAAATGTGGATGCGTTCTTCTGGAAGAATTGCAGATTACTCAGCCAACATTATCTCACCACATGAAAATATTGTGTGATAGCGGAATGGTTGATAGCTGCAAAGACGGCAAATGGATGCATTATTCTTTATCGTTAGAAGGATGTCATAGGTTAAGATGTCTTGCAGATAAGTATTCAATAAAGGATGCAGATTTTGCTGATTATAAAAAATGCAATGCCGAAAATAGATGTAATAAATAATAGTGAATGTGCATAAAAATAAAAAAGGCAATCTTCGGATTGCCTATATCTTAAATTTTTAAATTGATACATATAAATATGTAAATATAATTAAGGAGGTTTTTCTATGGAAATACTAAAAGGAATCGGTACATTTTTACAAGACCAAGTGCTTGGAATGAAATGGTTGAATGAAGTAATCGGCAATATGCTGTCTTTGTTCGGACTTGATGTAACAAGCAGAATCGGTGGCAGCGTTCTATTTTTTCTTTATGATGTAACAAAAATCACAATACTCTTATGCTTTTTGATTTTTCTTATTTCATATATTCAAAGCTATTTTCCACCGGAACGAAGCAAAAAAATTATGGCACGGTTTCACGGAGTATGGGCAAATATTATTGCCGCTTTGCTCGGAACGGTAACACCGTTTTGTTCCTGTTCCTCTATTCCGATTTTTATTGGCTTTACAAGTGCAGGGTTACCACTTGGCGTAACATTCTCGTTTTTAATTTCTTCCCCTATGGTAGACCTTGGCTCTCTCGTACTTTTGATGAGTATTTTCGGTTGGAAGGTTGCAGTTTTGTACGTTATTTTGGGCTTAGTTATTGCAGTAGTAGGCGGTACACTGATTGAAAAATTGCATATGGAGAAATATGTAGAGGACTTTATTAAAAACGCATCCAGCGTAGACATTGAAAATACGGCACAAACACAAAAAGACCGTTTGATATTTGCAAAAGACCAAGTTGTTTCCACATTCAAAAAAGTCTTCCCATATATCCTTGTGGGTGTTGGTATCGGCGCAGTTATTCATAACTGGATTCCAGAGTCTTGGATTGAAATGGTTCTCGGCTCTAACAATCCTTTTGGTGTTGTCCTTACCACATTACTTGGAATTCCTATGTATGCTGATATTTTCGGCACAATTCCTATTGCTGAAGCATTACTATTCAAGGGCGCACAGCTTGGAACAGTATTATCATTTATGATGGCGGTAACAACATTGTCATTACCATCAATGATTATGCTTCGCAAAGCCGTAAAACCAAAGCTATTGGCAGCCTTTATTGTTATATGCACGGTAGGCATTATTTTAGTCGGCTATTTATTTAATGCTCTACAATTCTTATTTATATAAAAATCAGGAGGAAGAAAAAAATGGCTAAGAACTGATACCCAGTAATTGATTATATTTTATGTGAAGAATGCGGAACGTGTGTTAATAACTGCCCGCACACTGTATACAATAAAGAGAAGTCATCTTCTCCGATTGTTGTAAGACCAAATGACTGCGTTGATCATTGCCACGGCTGTGGTAATCATTGTCCTGTTGGGGCAATCACTTATGTCGGTGATGATACAGGTTGGACACCGCCTAATGGTGGCTCACACAAAGAAGATGATTGCGGTTGTGGCTGTAGTGGAGGTGGGTGCTGTGGATAAGGTGGCTTCAAATAAAAAATCTTTGTTTCTTAAAATTGCAATTGTAGTAGCCATTGTCGTTGTAATTGTGGGAATATTTATTTTTAAATCAGCAAAGAACAATGACCAAACAGCACAAGAAAACACTGCTTCTCAATCGCAAACCGAGGAAGATGCAGTTAATTATCCACTGAAAATTACAAAAACTGACCTTGAATCAATTAAAGCATATGGAATACCTACTGTCATTGATTTTGGGTCTGATTCTTGTATTCCATGTAAACAAATGGCACCTGTTCTGGAAACCTTGAATAAAGAATGGCAAGGAAAAGCAGCTGTTCAGTTTATGGATGTTTGGAAATATACAGATGGTGTTAGCGATTTCCCTGTTTCTGTAATTCCTACTCAAGTTTTCTTTAACGCAGATGGAACACCATATGTTCCAAGCGAAGCGATACAAAAAGAAATAGAATTTACAATGTATTCTGATAAAAATACAAACGAGCATATTTTTACAGTCCATCAAGGAGGTATAACCGAGGAACAAATGCGAAAGATATTTGCTGAAATGGGGGTTGAGTAATGATAAATGAGTGGTTAGAACAATTATCATCCCTTATTCAGAGCAGTCTTTGGTTAGCGCCGGTTCTTGCACTCCTTGCAGGAATTTTAACTTCCTTTACGCCCTGCTCCTTGTCCAGTATTCCTCTTGTGATAGGCTATGTGGGAGGTACAGGTCAAAAGAACACGAAAAGAGCATTTAGGCTAGCGTTAACTTTTGCGCTTGGCTCCGCTGTTACATTTACCATACTTGGCGTCATTGCTTCTCTTGCAGGTAAACTTATGGGAACAAGTGCCGGTTGGTGGTACATAATCCTTGGCGTGTTAATGGTACTCATGGCACTTCAAACTTGGGGTGTATTTGAGATTATCCCCTCAAGCTATTTAATTTCAAAAAACACAAAAAGAGGTTATGTGGGTGCGTTTATCGCAGGAATACTTGGGGGTGTTTTCTCATCGCCCTGTTCAACGCCTGTTCTGATTGCACTGCTTGCTATCGTAGCAGGAAAAGGCAACATTGTTTGGGGGATTCTCTTACTATTGATTTACTCTGTAGGTCATGGTATCCTTGCAATAGTTGCAGGTACATCGGTAGGATTAGTGCAAAAGATAACAACTAACAAAAAATATGGCAGGTTCAGCATTGTACTTAAAGTAATTATGGGAATGATTATATTACTAATCGGTTTCTATATGTTCTATTTAGGATTTTAATTAAATTTATTTTGGAGGTATTTATTATGAGTTTATTTGGTAAAAAGAAAGAAGAAAAGAAAGAAAGCTGTTGCTGTGGAGGAAACTGCAATGCAGAAACTGTAAAAGCAGCAGAAGAATCAAAAACAAGTGGAGCAAGCGTGAAAATTCTCGGTTCTGGCTGTGCAAAATGCAATCAGCTTGAAGCGAATACTTTGGAAGCTCTAAAATCCCTTGGTATGGATACCACAATCGACCATATCACTGATTTTGGTCAGATTGCAGCTTATGGTGTTATGAGTACACCTGCCCTTGTTGTTGATGGTAAGGTTGTAGCTTATGGCAAGGTGCTTAAGACTGATGAAGTGGTTAAAATTCTTCAAAAAGTCAGAGGGTAATGCACTTCTTTGCTTTAGTAATTGCATTAAAATCAAATTATTATAAAACTTAACGCCATTTTGTAACAAATGGCGTTATAACAGCATAGTATATGAGTACAAGTGCATATATGAATATACGGGGGTAATCAAATGATTGATATATTGAAAGCATTGGCAGAAGAAACAAGGTTGCGTATCTTTGCTCAAATTATCAAAGGTGATATGTGCGTTTGCGAAATAGAAGAATGCTTAGAGCTTACTCAGTCTAATGCGTCAAGACACCTAACTGCATTAAAAAGAGCAGGAATTCTTGACAGTTATAAAACTGCTCAATGGGCATACTACAAAGTAAGCGATACTTTTATTACAGAAAACAAGGAACTATATAATTATCTAATTCAAAAAACGAAAGAACTTAAAACTTTTGAATCAGACAGTGAAAAATACAATAAATGCAAATCAACTGATATGTGTTCTTGTAAAAAGGATTGTAAGGAGGATTTACAATGAGTGAGAAAAAAGCAGAAGGTATTGGGTTCTTTCAAAAGTACTTAACGTTATGGGTAGCTATTTGCATGGCACTTGGCATACTAATAGGAAAATTTTCACCACAAATACCTGCATTCTTCGGTAAATTTGAATATGCCAATGTTTCAATTCCCATTGTCATACTGATATGGGTTATGATTTACCCAATGATGATGAAGGTTGACTTTCAAAGTGTCAAAAATGTCAGCAAAAATCCCAAAGGATTGTTTGTTACATGGATTGTAAACTGGCTGATCAAGCCATTTACCATGTATGGCATTGCAAGCTTATTTTTCTTTGTTATATTCAAAGGTTTTATCACACCAGACTTAGCAAAAGAATATCTTGCAGGTGCTGTACTTTTAGGAGCTGCTCCTTGTACTGCAATGGTTTTTGTATGGAGTCACTTAACAAAAGGAAATCCAGCATATACCGTTGTTCAGGTTGCAACAAATGATTTAATTATTCTGGTGGCATTTATTCCGATTGTAAAATTCCTGCTTGGAGTATCCAATGTTACGGTTCCTTGGAACACCTTGATTTTATCCGTTGTGCTTTTTGTAGTAGTTCCACTTGCAGGAGGAATAATAACCCGTGTGATTGTGACCAAAGCAAAAAGCAAAGAATATTTTGAAGGAACTTTTGTAAAGAAATTTGATGGCATTACAACCATCGGATTGCTATTAACTTTGATACTGTTATTTTCATTCCAAGGCAATGTTATCCTTGAAAACCCTTTGCATATCTTACTGATTGCAATACCACTGATTATACAGACTTTTCTCATTTTCTTCATTGCATACTTTGCAAGTAGGGTTTTGAAATTGCCACACGATGTTGCAGCTCCTGCTGGAATGATCGGAGCATCTAACTTTTTTGAGCTGTCTGTTGCCGTTGCGATTGCACTTTTTGGAACAACATCACCTGCCGCTCTGGCAACCGTAGTAGGTGTGCTTGTTGAAGTACCCGTAATGCTAACCCTTGTAAAAATAGCAAACAAAACAACAAAATGGTTTCCAAAATCTATAAATAAAAATATAACAAAAAATTAGAATGGAGTGTTTTATTATGAAAAAAATGTTTATTTATGAGCCTGCAATGTGCTGTTCGACTGGTCTGTGCGGTGTATCCGTTGACCCAGAATTACTTCGCTTATCTACCGTTATCAGCAGCCTTCAAAAAAATGGGGTTGAAATTACAAGATACAACCTCACAAGTGCGCCAATGGCATTTGTAAACAACAAGGAAGTCAATAGACTTATCACTGAAAAAGGAGTTGAAGTTCTTCCTATTACCGTTGTTGATGGTGCTATTGTCAAAACAAAAGCTTATCCAACAAATGATGAAATAATCTCTCTTTTACAAGTACCACGCAGTTATCTTGGTGAACAAAAAACTTCTGCTCCTAAGAAAAATGGCGGATGCAATTGTAAAGGAGGATGCTGTTAATGAAACAATTTAATCCTTTAGAACAAGTAAAAACAAAATACCTTTTCTATACCGGAAAAGGTGGCGTTGGAAAAACCTCTGTTGCTTGCTCTACAGCTGTAACTCTTGCTGATAATGGCAAGAAAGTCTTGCTTATTAGCACAGACCCTGCTTCTAACTTACAAGATGTTTTTGAAACTCAACTTAATGGAAAAGGTGTCAAAATCAAAGCAGTGCCTAATTTGGTTGTAGCAAACCTCGACCCAATTCAATCAGCAGCTGAATATCGAGAAAGCGTAATTGCACCTTATCGTGGAAAATTGCCCGATGCAGTTCTTAAAAATATGGAAGAACAACTTTCAGGTTCTTGTACGGTTGAAATTGCCGCTTTTAATGAATTTTCCAACTTTATAACCGATGATACCGTGGCAAAGGATTATGACCATATCATTTTTGATACCGCCCCAACAGGGCATACCCTGCGTATGCTTCAACTTCCGTCTGCATGGAGTAATTTTATCAGTGAAAGCACCCACGGGGCTTCCTGCTTAGGTCAGCTTTCGGGACTTGAAAGCAGAAAAGAAATTTATAAGCAGGCTGTTTCTACACTTGCCAATCAAAATATGACTACCTTAATGTTGATTTCAAGACCAGATGAAGCACCGCTGAAAGAAGCTGCCAGAGCATCAAGCGAACTTCGTGAACTCGGAATTGAGAACCAAGTTTTAATTATCAATGGAATTTTAACTTTTTATGATGATGAAGTATCTCAAAAACTCTATGAGAAACAGCAAAAAGCTCTTTCTCAAATGCCAGATTCCTTAAAATTAACAACGACCCTTCAAATTCCTTTGAGGGCTTATAACATCATGGGGCTTGACAATATTCGTTCCTTGCTTACTGATGATCACTTCATGATGAAAGATGAAAGGCTTAACAGTGATAAAGTTCCTCAATTGAAGGATGTTGTGGAAGATATTTATACCACAGGTAAAAAAGTTGTTTTCACAATGGGTAAAGGCGGCGTTGGTAAAACAACGGTTGCGGCGGCGATTGCGCTTGGATTGGCACACAAAGGCGTTAAAGTACATTTAACCACTACCGACCCTGCTGCACACCTTACCAATGTTATTAAAGAGCAGTCCAATATTTCCATGAGTCATATTGATGAACTTGAAGTTTTAGAAAAATACAAGGAAACTGTTCTGAAAAAAGCAAGAGAAAACAATATGAATGAAGACGATATTGCCTATATAGAGGAAGATTTACGCTCTCCTTGTACACAAGAAATTGCTGTCTTCCGTGCCTTTGCCGATATTGTGGAAAGAGCAGAAAAAGAAGTGGTTGTTATTGATACTGCACCAACAGGTCACACCTTGTTGCTTCTTGATTCCACTCAAAGCTATCACAAAGAGGTTCAGCGTACAATGGGTGATACACCGGAGTCGGTTAAAAAATTATTGCCACAGCTTCGTAATGCCAATGAGACAGAAGTCGTTATTGTTACCCTTGCTGAAACTACCCCTGTATTTGAAGCAATGCGTTTAGAGGAAGATTTGCACCGTGCAGGTATCCATAGTAAATGGTGGGTTATCAATTCTTCACTTTATGCTACTGATACCAAAAATCAAATGCTAAAAGCAAAAGCAAGCAATGAAATTGAATGGATTAACAAAGTAGCATCACACGCTAACGGCAATTTTGCAGTTATAAAATGGAACAGTGAAGAAATTAAGGGAGATCGATTGTTAGAACTATAACGGAGGATGTTTAATGGATAAACCAAAGGTAGCATTTATATGCGTACACAATTCTTGCCGAAGTCAAATTGCAGAGGCGCTTGGAAAGCACCTTGCAGGCGATGAATTTGATTTTTATAGTGCAGGAACAGAAACAAAACCACAAATAAATCAAGATGCCGTAAGGCTTATGAAGGAACTGTATGGCATTGATATGGAGAAAACGCAACATTCCAAATTGCTTGAAGATATTCCTACGGTCGATATTGTAATAACAATGGGCTGCAATGTTCAGTGTCCATTTTTGCCTTGCAAGCACCGTGAGGATTGGGGATTAGAAGACCCTACAGGAAAAAGTGATGCAGAGTTTGAAAGCACCATAAAACAAATAGAAGTTAAGATACTTCAGTTAAAAGATATATAAGCATATCCTCTCAATTCAGATTATGAAATCTGATTGAGAGGTATTTTATTATGTGCTATACTGAAACAGAATTTATTCATAAAGTATTAAAATTGTATTTGCTTTTATCTGTTATAATTAATGGGGTATGAAGGTGAAGCCATTTTAGAGTAATCAGTAGACATATTCCCACAAAACGATAAAATACCGTGGATATATTCCCTCGGACGAGGGGTGTCGAAAATGTGCGTTTGACATTCATTCGCTCATCTCGTGCCATGTAGAGACGGTAGTACAGCTGGTAAAGCGGGCATAGACATTGTGTAAAGCAAAATAAGGTCGAATTAGTAGTCGATATAGTACACAAGGAGCAATAAAAAGATGAAGATTTCCAAAAAGGATGCTTTAGCATGGTTTGAATTTTTTGCACAATTGCCCGAGGGTGAGCAGCTTATGGTTAAACAGCAGGAGATTGTTTATGCCACGTTTGCGCAGATCGAGGCAGCTGTGATCAAAAGAAACGAAGAGCTGATGGCACAAATTCCCGGTTTAAAAACATTAGAACAAAGAACACTTTTTGTGGGGCAGGATGAGAAATTCCCTGATGGTTGCCGTTCCTGCTTATTGGGCAGCGGGCTGACCGCCATCAGAAAAACCAACAAATGCAATTTGCAGTGCAAGTTTTGCTATAATTATGGCGAGCTGGATGCTATTGCGCCTGTAGGTGAGGGTATTTGGGTTATTGGCGGCACCAAGTTTTATGAGAAGGATATTGACTTGTTGCTGTCGATCCATAAAAAGCCTACGGGCGTTGCCTATGTCTATTTAGAACCTTTTATGGAAATCGAGAAATACTATAATATCATCCAAAAATTTAACAAAGCCGGTATTTATCAGCATCTGTATACTAATGGTACCCTGGCTACGGAAGCAACCCTTAAAGCGTTGGGAGAAGCTGGACTGGATGAACTAAGATTTAATTTAGGAGCATCCGGCTGTGCCGATAAGGTTATCGAAAATATAGGCATAGCTAAAAAGTACATCAAAAAAGTTGGCATTGAAACGCCTATGACGCCGGAGTTATTTGATAAGTTCTTTGTGAAAAAGCAGGCTATCTTAGATACGGGCTTAGATTTTATCAATTGTGCTGAGCTGCATTTGAATGCCAATAATATTGATAATTATCCGGGGGAGAAGATGTATATTGCTCGCCATGGTTACATATCACCGATCTGGAGCCGTGAACTGACGCTTAGGTTTATGGCGATCGCCGCTAATGAAAAATGGGATGTAGTAGTACATGATTGTTCCAATGATACCAAGTTTGCCAGGGATCTGAATTTAGGAGCTAAAGAAGGCAAATGGTTTGGGGCCAGCAGTTATACGTCTGAATTTTTGGAAATACCCTATGAAGTATTTTTACCGATACTGCGTGATGAAGACTTTCATTTTTTAGTTGAAGAAGAGTTGCCAAGCGGCTACAAACCGGGAGAGATGCTTTTCTAAGAGGAAGTGGCCTAATGGCAAAGATTATAGAAATAATGGATATTTCTGCTCCTGAACTGGCAGTGTTTGCACAACTGACAGAGAAGCAGCTGCGCCACAAGCAGGAACCGGAAAAGGGTATATTTATCGCGGAGAGCGGTAAGGTCATAGAGCTTGCTTTGGCGGCTGGCTGTGAACCTGTTGCTTTTTTGATGGAGCGCAGGCATATCACGGGCCAGGCCCAGAATATTCTTGCTCGTTATGATGATGTTACGGTGTATACCGGTGACCGGGATGTGCTGGCCAGTTTGACCGGCTACAAGCTGACACGCGGTATCCTATGTGCCATGCGCCGCCTTAAGCTGCCAGCAGTACAACAGATATGTGCTCAGGCCAGACGGGTGGCAGTGTTGGACAATATCACAGATGCCGCCAACGTGGGAGGGATATTCCGCTCGGCAGCTGCGTTAGATGTTGATGCTGTACTCGTGATGCGTTCCTGCTGTGACCCGTTATGCCGCAAAGCCGTACGTGTCAGCATGGGGACAGTATTCCAGATACCGTGGACTTATATAGACAACGGAGTTAAAGTGCTGGGAGAATTGGGCTTTAAAACAGCGGCGCTGGCTTTGTGTGAGACTGCGGTCAGTATAGACGACAGGGAGCTGATGGCAGAAGCCAGGCTGGCTTTGATTTTTGGCACAGAAGGCTATGGCTTATCTCAGGCTACGATCGATGCGTGTGATTATGTGGTGAAGATCCCCATGGAGCACGGTGTGGACTCGCTTAATGTTGCGGCGGCAAGTGCTGTGACGTTTTGGCAATTGAGGCATCAATAAGCAACCGATTATCGCAAAGATTTTTTGTGGTTGTTTGATATGAGTAGTTTCAGGCTTAGTTTAGATAATTTGCAAAACAGTTAAAAGGGTTTGCGCCGTGCAAGAGGTGGAAGTTATGAATTATAAAATTTTAGATATGGAAAAGTATTATCGTAAGGATGTTTACAGGCATTTTACGGTGGACTGTAAATGTTCGGTGATGATCACGTCCAAAATTGATGTGACCGAATTATTAGCTTACTCGAAACAAACTGGAACTAAATTTTATATCAATTTTTTGTATGTTTTGGCTAAGGCGCTGAACAGCAGAGATGATTATAAAATTAGGTATTTGTATCCTGAAAATCAATTAGTGGTGTTTGATAAGATCAATCCTGCCCATTATGTTTTTCACGAGGATACAGAAACATTTACAGTAGTTTATACAGAGTTTTGCGAGGAGTACCAGGAGTTTTACAGCCGCTGCTGTGCTGATATCGAACAGGGCAAACAGACCCGTGCCTATGGGCTGGACGGCAGCAAATTAAATTATTTTGATGCGTCCTATATTTCATGGCTTTCCTATGAAGCGCTGCATGTTGAGCTGCCGGACGGGCATCTGCATTTTCCGCCGATCATCAACTGGGGCAAGTACCAACAGGAAAACGGTAAATTGCTGATGCCGGTAACGGTGCGGATGAACCATGCTGTCGCTGATGGCTATGTAGTGTCTAAAGCATTTTTGCTATTGGAAGAAGAAATACAACTGTTAGTTAAAAAGAAGCTGCAAGATTAATACAGGATCAAAGATGGCAAAAAGCGCTGCTGCGATGTATGTGTACAGAAAAACGGATGGCGTTAAAACTATACATCCGGCAGCTTGTTTTAAATCAAAAAATAAAAACAAATAGTATAAGCTGTTTATTTTAATTAGTTTCAAACATATTATTCAAGCAGAGTTTAACTATGGTCAAGCAGGAAAAGGGGCGGTAGTATGTGGTTCGTTTTTGCGGTGTTGTCAGCTGTTTTTGCCGCGGCTACTTCTATTTTAGCCAAGATCGGTATTGAAGGCGTCAATTCTAATCTGGCTACGGCCATCAGGACCGTGGTTGTAGTACTTATGGCATGGGGCATAGTATTTATTACCAATACTCAAGGTGGCGTAACAGAGATCAGTAAACGCAGCTGGATTTTTTTGACGCTGTCAGGGTTGGCTACCGGGGCTTCCTGGCTATGTTACTTTAAAGCGCTACAAATGGGAGAGGCTTCAAAGGTGGTGCCGGTAGATAAATTTAGTATTGTGCTTACCTTAATAATGGCAGCAGTATTTTTGCATGAACAATTCACCGTTAAAACTATTATTGGCTCTATTCTTATTACCGTGGGGACTTTTGTTATGATTTTATAGGCTGCTTAAGCTTGGAAATAGATAAAGTAAAATAATGGAAAAATCATAGTGCAGAGGGGCAAGAAGATGATAACAAGGCAAAAATATCAGGATTATGTAAGTGTTTTAAAAGAAGAACTGATCCCGGCGATGGGCTGTACAGAGCCGATCGCTATTGCTTATGCCGGTGCTATCGCCCGCGAGCATTTAGGCTGTCTGCCTGAACGGGTGGAGATAGAGGTCAGCGGTAATATCATCAAAAATGTTAAAAGTGTTATTGTGCCGAACACAGGCGGGCTACGCGGTATTGAAGTAGCTGCTGCTGCCGGTATCGTTGCCGGTGTTGCTGCTAAAGAGTTGAAGGTCATTGCCGAGGTCAGCGAAGCGGGTATCATTCAGATCCACAAATTTTTGGCAGCTGTGCCGATCTCGGTCGAATTTTCGGACAGCAAGAAAATTTTTGATATCATGATTACCGTTTATGGCGGCGGTCACTCTGCTTATGTACGTATTTGTGAGTTTCATACCAATGTGGTGGAGATCAAAAAAGACGGTAGCTATGTTTTGCAGAAAGAAGTAGAGGTTGAAGACAGCCTGGGCTTTACTGACCGTGAGTTTATGAATGTGCAGGAGATCGTCGAATTTGCTGATACGGCTAAAATTGAGGATGTAAAGGCTATTCTTGATAATCAGATCGAATGTAATGTAAATATTTCCGAAGAAGGCCTGGCCGGCGATTACGGTGCCAACATTGGTAAGGTGCTCCTTAAAACATATGGCTCGGACGATGTGAAAATAAGGGCTAAGGCTAAAGCGGCGGCTGGCTCTGATGCCAGAATGAACGGCTGCGAAATGCCTGTAGTTATCAATTCCGGCAGCGGCAATCAGGGCATCACTGCTTCGATACCTGTTATCGAGTATGCCAAAGAGCTTGGCGTGTCGGAAGAGAAGCGCTATCGGGCTTTGCTGGTATCTAATTTGATCACGATCCATTTGAAATCCGGTATCGGCAGATTGTCTGCTTATTGCGGTGCCGTCAGCGCGGGCTGTGCAAGCGGCGCTGGTATCGCTTATCTGTATGGCGGCGGTGTGGACGAGGTTTCACATACCATCGTCAATGCACTGGCTATCACTTCAGGAATCATCTGCGACGGCGCTAAGGCTTCGTGCGCGGCGAAGATCGCTACAGCTATCGACGCCGGAATTTTAGGCTATCATATGTATAAAGAGGGCCAGCAGTTCTACGGTGGCGATGGTATCGTCAGCAAGGGAGTTGAAAATACTATCAGGAACGTAGGTCAGCTGGCGAAAGAGGGCATGGCGACTACGGATCAGGAAATTTTAAAGATCATGACTAAAACGCCTGCTCAATAACTGTTTTGCAGCAGCCGTCAGATAAAGACCAACTTTTCTTTAAAGGATCGTGGTAATATGCAGCATAAAAGAAAATATATCTATATCTTTTTAGGGATCTGGGCTGTAACGACGGTGCTGTATTTTTCGCTGTGCAAAATCGCCAGCGAACAGGCGATGCTTATTTTTAATAAAACGATGGCGACCCAGAAGGTGCTCAAGGGTTCCGTAACATTGGGCAGCATCGACGCCGATATCTGGGGCAGGGTAAAGTTTCAGAACCTGGTATGGCTGGATACTGACGGGCAGCCGATAGTGCATGTGCCGGAAGGACGCTTTAAAGTACGTCCGCTGGACATTATCACTAAAAGGATCGGGACGGAAACGCTGAAAGAGCTGGAGCTGGACAATGCTTTGTTTGCCGTCCGCTTTAACAGCAAGATGCAACTGGATATTTTTGAGCAGTCGCATGCCCAGCATGTCATAGACCGGGCGGAAATAAAAGAAGCAAAGCTCGCTAAAGATGAACCTGTAAATGAAAGTGTGATACACGGCAAACCACCGGCGCAGGAACAGACCAGGAATCCGAGGCCGAAACGCGAGTTGAACTTTGATTTAGGCGATAAACGGCTAAAAATGCAGGTGGTTTTTAACAAATGCACTTTAACAGCCGGGTACAGAAATCGTTACTTTGTGCTGAATGACGTAAATGCCAGGTTAGATATTGATACAAAAAGGAAATTGGCCATTAATTTGACTACCGGTAAATTTGGCGGCACGATGGTTGGAGACGGTTTGGAGATCAGCGGCGCTATTGATTTGAAAACGCAGGTGCCCCAGTATGACCTGCATTTGAATCTGTATAATGTGCTGCCGTCATCGTTGGGACTTGCCGATATCAAGGATACTGTTTCTATAACGGCTGCCGTGACAGGAGACCTGCCGGAGCCGGTGATTGACGGTAATTTAAACTTCAGGGAATTGAATATTCCAGGTCTGCATTTTTCCAAGGTTAAGGGTGATCTGCACTACGAAAACGCCGTACTAAAATTTACTAATGTGACAGGCCATGTTTTCGGCGGTACAGTCGAGGCTTTCGGTGATTATCATTTAGATACCCGATATTACAATATCGATGCGCTGGGGCATGATTTGGTTGGTGGCATTGCGGCTCGTAATGGTAAAATAAAATGTAAGGTCGAGCTGGATTTTAAGATACGTTCTAAAGGCGATCCCAAGACGGCATTGACTTATGGCAGCTTTAAATCTGGTAAAGGCTCATATTATATCATTCCCTTTGATAGTATCAGCGGCGAATTTTCCAATCAAAACAAGCATTTGGAATTTAAAAACGTGATTATCGAAACGAAAATGGGTACTATTAAGACCGACGCTTTTGATATCAATAACGGTAAGCTGCATATCAGCGAGATCTATCTGGAAGAACCTGAAAACGGAAAAGTTGTTAAAATAATCTAAGCAGGATATTTTTGTGAAGGAGGAGACCAGTAATGAGCAAATATAAAAAGCTATACAGCACGCTGTTGCTAGGTGTGGTTTCTATTGCTATTTTGCTGGCTGCTGTTTTCAGTTATAGCAAAAGTATCGAAGAGAATTATAAAGAAGAGAATCTTAATTCGCTAAAAGAGCTTTCTAATCAAGCCGCGGTGATGCTGTATAACGAGATCGCCAATAAGCAAAATCTGCTGCAGGAATTATCCCATGACGTGGGGCGTATTTTTGTCGACGATCCGCAGGCGGCTGCAAATTATTTACAGGACGCTGCCAAGCGCAATAACTTTAAACGTATCGGCGTGGCTTTGCCGGATGGAAGTTCGTTTACGACTGACGGTGCGCATTTGAATATTGCTGAACGGGAATATTTTTCTAAGGTCATGAACGGGCATATGACGGTATCCCGCAATTTGGACGACTATACGGATGGCAGCAGGATTGCTGTTTATGCTGTGCCGATCTTCGACGAATCATCGCAGGATGTCAAAGGTGTTTTGTTTGCTACTTACAGCCTGGAAACCTTTAGAAATACTATTGAAATATCCTTTTTTGGCGGCGCTGGTTATTCGTACGTTGTGCAGGAAAATGGCGATGTAGTAGTTGATTCCAAGCATCCAGAAAGCTTCAAGGGTTTTCAAAATGTTTATGCGGCGCTGCTGACTGCCGATCCTGTCAACAACAAAGACAGTGCTGAAAAACTGTGGCAGATGATCAACAGGAAGCAGGACGGCTATATCGAATTTTATAATAAAGAACAAAAATATATGTATTGTTCGCCGATAGGCGTCAACAACTGGATGCTGCTTACTGTAACTCCTGCCAGAGTCATTGAAGACAGAACTAATACTATCCTTAACAAAACTTATCTGCTGGGACTTTTACTGATAGTTATCTTTTTGGCGTTTCTCTGGCATATAATGCGGCTCCATGCCCGTAACCAGAAGAAACTGATGGATATTGCTTATGTAGATGAGATAACCGGCGGTTATTCTTTTGCCAGGTTTTTTAAAGAAGCAGAGCTGGGCCTGGTGACAAGTGATAAAAAAACGGCTATCATCAGTATGGATATCGATGGCTTCAAATATTTCAACGATATGTTTGGTTACGAAGAAGGCAACGATCTGCTGCGCTATATCTGGCGCGAGGTGGGAGAAAGCCTGAATACAGGTGAGCTGCTGGCTCACGGAGTTGCTGATACGTTTATTTTTCTGCTGCATTTTGATACTCGTGATGAGCTGCTGTGGCGGATCAATGATTTGTGTCTGCATTTAAGCCATTATCATACCAGGACCGGGCAGGTTTATAAGCTGGCTTTGTCGCTGGGGATATATGAAGTTGACGGCGAGACGGACGATATAGTGAGTATGGCCGACAGGGCCTATATCGCCAGGCAGACGATCAAGAACAAAGGCGACACGGCCTGGGCATTTTACGACGGCGCCGTACGCAACAAGCTGCTGCACGAAAAAGAGATCGAAAGCCAAATGGAAAAAGCGCTTTTAGACGGCGAATTTATTGCCTATTATCAGCCTAAATACAGCACTGCAGAACAAAAGCTTATCGGTGCCGAGGCTTTGGTGCGCTGGCAACGCAGCGACGGCAGTATTGTGTCTCCATCAGAATTTATACCCTTGTTTGAACGTAATGGCTTTATCACCAAGCTGGACCGGTATATGTTCCACAATGTTTGTAAACAGCAGATGCTATGGCTGCAGCAGGGGTTAAAGCCATTGCCGGTGTCTGTTAATATGTCGCGGATGTGTTTATATGACCCGCATTTGGTCGATGAATACATTGAAGTTTTGGAAGAAAGCGGATTGCCGCCCGGATATGTGGAGATCGAGCTTACCGAGAGCGCTATCTTTGAAAATACCGAGGTCATGAATGGCGTTATCGAGGCGCTGCACAAGGCTGGATTTAAGGTTCTGATGGACGATTTTGGAACAGGCTATTCTTCGATGGTGATGCTGAAAGATGTTAATATCGACGTCCTTAAGTTGGATAAAAGCTTCGTTGATGATATCGGTGACGAGCGCAGCGAAAAAATAATCTCGAATATTATTTATTTGGCTCATTCACTGCAGATAGAGGTAATTGCCGAAGAAGTGGAAACAGAAGTGCAATTTGTATTTTTACAGAGTGTTGGCTGTGATTATATCCAGGGTTATTATTTCGGAAGACCGCAGCCTGCTGCAATATTTGGCGAGCTGCTGTAAGAAAAACATAGTGTTTTAAACAACGGCTCATGTAGCCGTTGTTTTTTTATGGTAAAATTTGTCGCGTGAGTTTTTATGGTTTTCTGGAAATAAGTACCGTGGAAAATGGTATAATAAAGATATATTTTTTATGAGTGGAGAAAATAAATGGTTGCTTTATATAGAGTGCCGCTGGGAACAACGGCCAGGAATTTTTTTGCTGAAGAAGCAGAACAAAATTATAAATATGACGAAGCACTGCTGGTACTGCCAAGCAGGCTTTTAGTAAATTACGCTCGTCAGGAAAGCAGGGCGCAGGCAGTAAACTTTGAATATCTGCCCAATAAAATAGTATCGTTAAACAGACATTTATTGGCTTTGCCTAAAGACAGCAAGTTGGAAATGATCTCGCGCCGGACGCAGGAGCTTTTGGTAGCCGATTTATTGAGGCAGCTGGACAAGCTGCAAGGACTGCATTATTTTACCGGGCTGGTAGAGAAGGAAGGTTTTGTGAAAGCGGTGACGGGCCTGTTAGGACAGCTTTCCCGCAGCGGCTCGACGCAGGAAGAGATAACCACCGCACTGATGGAATGGGAGGAACGCAACCCAGCTTATGTAATGAAGGATCGTGAAGTAGCCGCATTATATAATCTGTATCGTGATAAGCTGAAACAGCGCAACTGGTATGATGTGGAGGGGCTTTACCGGCTGGCGATCGCTGTGCTGGAAAAGGAACAGGTGCGGCTGCCCTGGCAGCATTTATATTTCAGTGAATTTTATCATTTTGACGCTTTGCAGCGCTTGCTATTAAAAGCCTTAAGCCGCCATTGTCAAATCAGCATCGGTTTGATGTACGAGCCTAAGCGACCGGAGATATTTGCCGCAGTAGAGCGCAGTTATGGCTATTTGAGCGGTTTTGCCGAGCTGCCGGATTGGCAGCCGCAGCAGGTTGGACGCAGACCGGCACTAGAGCATTTTGTTGTTGCTTTAGGCGCGGCAGGTAAGCTGCAGGCGGACGATAGCGATGGCGTGCTGCTGCTGGAAGCTGCCGATAAGGAAAGCGAACTACGGGCAGTTGTGCGTTCTATAAAAGCGCAGCTACAGGCAGGCGCTGCTTACAGCGATTTTTTGGTAGTAGTGCGCGATTTTAATACCTACAGTGGTATCCGTGCTATTTGCGATGAGTACGGAGTACCAGTGACCTTACCACAAGCCGCGTCTTTAAGCGCGCAGCCGGTGTGTGAATTTTTACGTTTGCTTTTGACTGCTGCCTCAGGGGGCAGCGATGCCATAGCGGCTTACTGGCGCCTCTTAAAATGCGGTATAGCTAAGATAGTGTGGGGCTTTAACGGAGAAATGCTTAACGGGCTGAAGCAGAAACGGTTCTACAGCCAGCTGTCCAAAGCCAGGCAGGACGTTTTAGAAATGGCTAATCCAGAGGAACTGGCGGATTTACAGCAGTTGGAACAGCTGCTGGAGTCAGTGCCGAAACGCGCCGCAGTGGCAGAATATGTTGGTTTATTTCAGCAACTGCTGCAGGAACTGGACTTGCCGCGTAAAGCAGGCGCCAGGTATAGCGCGGGGCGGGCTGATTTATACCAGGTCAAGGATTTGACGGTGGCTGTGCAGCAGCTGCTGGAGGTGCTGGAGACCCTGCGTGAGGATTATAAAAACGGTGGACTTGAAACTATGCCTTTAGCTGCGGCAGAGTTTTGCCGTCTGCTTTTAACGGCCAGCTCGGAACGGCAGGTGGTTTTGCAGGAAGCCGACAGCGGTGGTATTTTGTTTGGTGAAGCTGCTAATTTACAGGGGCTGCTGTTTAAGCATGTTTATATTATGGGACTGCGCGAAGGGGAGTTCCCCCGCAGTAAAAACGAAAACTGGATCTACAGTGACGGCGAGCGGGGTTATTTAAGCAGCGTTGGTGTGGAGCTGGATAATACCGCCTGCGCTTATGCCGAAGATAAGTTCTTTTTTGCCGCTGCTGCGGCTATGGCGACCGAGAGCCTGACCCTGAGCTGGTACAGCGACGATGCGGCAGGTGCTTCAGCTTATATCGAAGACGTGGAGCGGCTGTACCTGCCGGGTACAGTTTCCAGGCAGCACATCGACCGCAAAGGCTGGCAACAGTCGCTGTCTGAACAGGAGCTGCAGTTAGGCCTGGCTCAGGCAGAACCTGGCCACGAGTGGCTGTTAAAGAGGTTAGGCGACGGCTGGACTTTGCGCAACAGTATCGAAAAGCTGCGGGCCGAAGGCAGTGGCATCTATAAGGGAATTCTGCTCAATGACGAGCTGCGGCAAGCTGTGAATATGGCTGTTGGCGGTGAGTTCAGTGCGTCTAATTTAGAGACTTATGCCCAATGCCCCTTTAGATTTTTGCTGAGTTACGTTTGGAAGCAGCAGCAATATGAAGAGCTTACCGAAACGGTTGAGCCGACTGTCGAAGGCAATTTGCTGCACGATGTTTTAGCACGCTTTTTAGGGGAACATTTGCAGGAAAAATTAACTAAATATCCACAAACAGAGCTTTTGCATCAGCTTGATGACATTATGACGTCAGTTTGTGAAGAATATATTGCGAAAAATGCTATTGCTGTTACTGATTTTTGGCCATCCCAACAGCGGCGGCTTACCTTAGTGCTGCATCGTTGGTTGGAACGGGAACTTGCCTACCAGAAAGAGTGGGAGCCTTTTGTGCCAGTAAAGGTGGAGTGGGATTTTGGCCGCAGTGGCAGTACGCCGCTGGCGCTGGCCGTTAATGGCGGCAAGATCTATCTTAGCGGGCGGATTGACCGCATCGATAGCAATGGCAGTGGCCTGTTCGTGACTGATTATAAACGCAGCGTTACGCCGCCTGCCAGTGAACTGACGGTGGGATTAGACCTGCAGATGCCTGTCTATCTGCTGGCTTTGGCTGCCCTGGAGCGGCAAAGCCAGGTGCTTGGCGGTGGTTATTACTCACTCAAGGAAGGGAAGCGAAAAGGTGGATTTGCGCTGCAGGCACTGGGTAAAACGCCATTTACTGCTAATAACAAGCCTTTCAGCGAAGCAGAGGACCAATGGCTGGCCTTTGCCGATTTTTGCCGTACTACGGTCAGAAACTACGTCGATATGCTGCATGAAGGCGTTTATCCGCCGGCTCCGCGCAAAAAATGCCCCGACTACTGCCCCGGTAAAGATATTTGCCGGGAGTATGGCAGTTTGGTAACGGAAGGCGGTGAGGAGAATGTTTGATTTTACTAAAGCGCAGCAGGAAGCTATCAGCACCCTGGATAAAAACGTCTCCGTTTCTGCCGGTGCGGGCAGCGGTAAGACGAGAGTGCTGGTCGAGCGGTTTATTAATATTTTAAGGCAAAGCCTTTATCAGGAAGACAGGCAGATAACTGCCGCCGATATTTTGGCTATTACTTTTACCCGCAAAGCGGCGGGTGAGATGAAAGAGCGCATACGCAGGCGCTTGGCTGAGCTGGAGCAGGAGGATGCCTTAAACGCTGCTTTTTGGCGGCAGCAGCTGGCTGCTTTGGAACAGGCGCGCATCAATACTATCCATGGCTTTTGCAATAGCCTGCTCAAAGAAAACCCTGTAGAGGCGGGACTGGACCCTGCTTTTCAGGTAGCGGAAGAAGTGGAAATGGACGAATTCTTGCTGCGGACGGTGCAGCAGTTCGTCAAACAGGGGCTGCGCCGCAACGACAGCAATATACAGCGTCTGGCAGATACATATACGGCGTCAGCATTAGTGCAGCAGCTGCTGTTAGTGCTGCCCAAGCTGGAAAATATCTTGGCTGCCGGTGATCTTTCGTTGCCTTACGTAGCATCTGCGGCTGTAGCCGATGCGCTGCAGGATACGCTGCAAAGCCTGCTGTATGAATTGGACGACGGCAGGGAAAGCATTAAAGCAGCGGGCCACAGGAAGAAGCTTGACCTTCTGAGCGAGCATCTGCCGGAACTTTTAGCGGCAGCCGCACAAAGTAGTGAACCGGAAAATATGGCCCTGTTAGACCTTTATGTAGGCAGTCTGGCTGCTACCAGCAGCGACAAGACCACAGTCAAGGCCGCCAAAGAGATATTGCAGAAGCTGCATCTGCTGGCTGCCGACAAGGCTGCTTTAGAGCTGGTTCCGTGCTGGCAGCAGGTGCTGGCCGATTGTGCCGTGTATCTGCGTGAGCAGCAGGACTTAAACAATATGCTGGGTTTTGACGATTTGGAAAGCCGAGCGTTGGCGCTTTTAGAACATAACCAGCAGGTCTGCCGTAAAAATGGCAGCCGCTATCAATACATTATGGTAGATGAATTTCAGGATACCAACGAACGCCAGCGGCAGCTGGTGTATTTGCTGTGCGGCGGTGCTAAAGAGCAACTGCTTGGCCATAAATTGTTTGTGGTCGGTGACGCCAAACAGTCTATTTACCGTTTCCGTGGCGCCGACGTTAGCGTTTTTGCCCGCGTGCGGCGCGATATTGCCGCTACAGGCGGTAGTAATATCGTTTTAGATGATAACTTCCGTACAGTGGATAAAGTGCTGGATCTGTGCAATTTAGCCTTTGCTGTTTTATTGGGCGAAGATAGCAGGCAGGATGTTTATTTTGAAGCGCTGAACGCGAACCGGGCTACTGACCTGCTGCCGGAAATGCTGGCTGTAGCATATGATAAGGAGAGCAAAAGCAAACGCCGTGAGGCAGAGGCCGCTGTTGTAGCCCAAAGAATGCTGGAGCTGCATTTAAAGGAACAGATACCCTACGAGGATATGGTGCTGTTGCTGAGTGCCTTGACGACGGCGAAGACCTTTGCCACTGCACTGCAGCAGATAGGAGTGCCTTATACTATCGTCGATGGTAAGGGCTTTTACGAACGGCAGGAGATCATAGACCTGCTCAATCTGCTGATCTTTTTGGAAGACAGCAGCCGCAGTCTGGAATTGGCTGGCGTACTGCGAGCACCTTATTTTGCCATTGACGACGAAAGCCTGACGGCATTATTTTTAAAGCTGGAGGCACGCAAAGAAGAAAAACTTACCCTGTGGCAGCTGCTGCAGGAAGCGGCTTTACCCGGGCTTATCGACCATACAAGGCAGCAGGAGCTGCGGCGTGCAGTAGTGGTGTTACAAAAGCTGCGCCAATGTGCTGCTGTGATGCCGCTGCCCGAATTATTGCATGATATCGTTGAACGCCTACAGCTGGAGCCGCTGCTTGCGGCACAGGAATTTGGGCTGGAGAAACTGGCTAATCTTAAAAAACTGGTGGCACTGGCGGAGGCGTTCACTATTGAAAAGCATGGTACCTTAGCCGATTACCTGCTGCATTTGCAGCAGCTGCGTGCAGCAGGCGCCAGAGAAGCTGCCGCTGCTGATATGGCAGGCAGCGCCGCTGTAACTATCATGACGATCCATAAATCTAAAGGCCTGGAATTTCCGGTAGTATTTGTCCCGGCGCTGGATGCCAGAGGCAAAGGTGATACGGATATGCTACGCTTTAATGAAGCTGTTGGCCTGGGTATTAAAGTTGAGCTGGGCGGCGAATTACAGGATACCAGCGTTATGACCCAGATCAAGGAAATCGAAAAAAATTTGAACGCTGCCGAAAAGCAGCGCCAACTGTATGTTGCCATGACCAGAGCGCAAGACAGATTGATACTGTCGGGCACTTATGACAGCGGCAGTAAAAGTAAAAGTGAAACCTGGTTCAGCAGTCTGCGCGGTATTTTGCAGGATTATGACCAGTTGCTGCTGCGCGAGTATAATGCTACGGAAGTGGAAGCAACAGGCTGTGCTACTGCTGTGATAAAAAAAGAGCAGCTGCCACTGGAGCTCCTGGAACGGGTGAAGCCACTGCCTGAGTTTGGTTTAGGCTGGCAGCGCAGTTTGTCGCCAACGGCACTGCAGACGTATCTTAACTGCCAGCGTAGTTATTATTACAAATATATTTTGCAGATGCCTGCTTATGAGAATGCTGCGGAAGCTATAGCTGGCGGCAGTGACCTGCCGGCAGATTTACGGGGCACTGTGATCCATAAGGCTTTGGAGCTGCTGCTAAATGGCTATGGAGCGGAAGAAGCTTTTGCTGCCGCGCTGCAAAGTACTAAAGTGCAGGTTGATACTGCTAAAACGAAAGCCATGTATTTAGCCTATCTAAGCAGCGAGTTGTACAAAAAACGTTTGGGAACCGAACAAAAGGCCGAGGTCAGTTTTAGCCTGCCGCTGCTGGCTGATTATGGAATCAAGGCGGTATTCAGCGGCTATATCGATTGCACTGTTTATAACGGTGACGGAACGCTAACGGTTATCGACTACAAAACAGGCCAGCCACCGGAGGCAGCCGAGCCGCGGCAGGGTTATATTTATCAGCTGGCTTTATATAAGCAGGCTGCAGCCCTGATATGGCAGCTTCCTGTCAAGGAAGCCGAACTGCACTTTTTGCAGAACAATTCCTGTTGGCAGCTGCCGCAGGATGGAGAAGGAACACTGCAGGCGGCGTCAGAGCTATGCCGAGAGATATTTACCAAGCGTGAAGAGGTAGAGTTTACAGTTTATACTGCTTATTGCAGAAAGTGTCCCTTCGCATATTTCTGTCCTCAAAAAAATACAAACATTTAGATAAAAGTAAAACACCTATTTTATATAGGTGTTTTTTTATTACCTGAAGCAGCTTAAATTTAATATTGGTAGCCGTTAAAGAAGCAGAAGGATGGCGATAAATATAGTATTTTTAATAATCCTATACAGTTGTACCTATAAATCACAAACATTCCTTATACTTAACAAGAAGAGTGAAATATCACAATAAGTTAAACAGAAAATTAATTATGTAAATAAAGATATCTTGCACATTGAAAACAAATATGTTATTATACCTAAAAATATCCTTGAAGGAAAATAAAACTTTAAAAAGACAAACTTTTTTCAATAATATAAATTAAAATTTACAAGTTATAAATTATTGCGATAGAATGAACTATGTAAAAATACATGACCAGGTTGGTTTACTTTAAAAAAGCAACAGACGGGTGTCCTAAAAGTAAGTTGAATCACGCTAAGAATGGTGTTTTTTAATTGGTACCCCGATGAATATACAAGCTTAGAGAGCAAAGCAAGGGAGTGATACAGTGAAAATTCCATTGAATTAGACTCAGACCGATCAAAATATTCTGAGTTTGGAGTGATCTGCTATGGAGGAAAAAGAAATTATGAATACTATTGAAACAAAAGCTAAAAGCATTGTCGGTTCTTTGGTTATGATTTGCCCGGTCTGCGGCAAAGAGTTTGTTTGTAATAAGGCTCACCACGTATACACAGCTTTAATAAAAAGAAAACGCTACTACTATTGCAGGTACTCCTGCTTCAAAAACAGGCCAGGCACCAAATAATTTGCTGTATTGATTTTGCTAATTAACATGAAAATGTTTTAGGAGATATATATTTCCCCGACTAATTATATAGTCGGGGCTTTTAATTTGTTGAAGTTTTAAAGTATGAAAGACTCTAAGAACAGTAAGGCTCAGGAGAGCTTTGCTGTTTTTTACTTTTATTGAACATATTTTTACAACAAACTTTACAAACCTTTAACAAGAAGCGCATTTAGATTTAATCAAAGTCCGATATCATACATAACAGAGCTCGGAACTAAAAATGTGGAGGGTATGAAGATGATTAAAAAGAAAATCGCAGGCGTGCTTTTAGCAGCGGCCAGTATGATGGTTTTTACCGGCTGCGGCAGTGATAACCAGACTAAGGGCAGTGCGGAGAAAAAAGTGCAAATCGAATATTGGCATGTAGCTTCCGAAAGCTTCGGTGGCGCAACTGTTAAAGAGCTTGTAGCAGACTTTAACGCTAAAAATCCCAATATACAGGTCGTTGAAAAATATAATCCCGATATGTATAAAGGCCTTACCCAGAACCTGCAGGCTGCTATTGCTTCCGGCAAGAATCCCGACGTTGTGCAAATGGGCTGGTCCTATCTGAACTATGCGGCCGAGAATCTTAAATATACTGACCTGCAATCGACTATCGATAAACAGGCTCCGGCAGACAAAAACTTTTTGCAGGATAATTATCTGCCCAACGTTTTAGCTTTGGCGCAGACAGACGACGGTAAACAGATCGGTATCCCGTACTCTATCAGCGTACCGGTACTGTTTTATAACCCGGAGATATTTATCGCGGCTGGCCTTGACCCAAATAACCCGCCCAAAACCTGGAACGAGGTGGTGAGTGCTGCCAAACAAATCAAAGAAAAGACCGGCACGATGGGCTTCTTTATGCAGGAATATGCTGATAACTGGACCCAGCAGGCTATTATTGAGTCGAATGGCGGCTCGATGCTGAAAAATGCAGGTGGCAAAGTGCAGGCCGGCTTCGATACCCCAGAAGCAGCTGAAGCTTACCAACTACTTGCTGATATGGTCAAAGACGGTGTCGGTTTACATGCTACCAACGAAGAAGGCTTCCAAGCCTACCTGTCAGGTAAACTGGGTATGGTTTGCACTACCATTGGCAAACGTGCGAACTTTGAAAAAAGTGCTAAGTTCAACGTCATGGCAGCGCCTTTTCCTCAATTTGAGGGAAAAGAACTAAAAGTTCCGGCAGGCGGAAACTTCCTGATGCTCTTCTCCAAAGATGCCGATAAACAAAAAGCGGCCTGGGAATTTATCAAATACATCGAATCTCCCGAAGCTCTGGCTAAATGGAGTACCGGTACTGGTTATCTGCCGCCACGCAAAGGCATTGCCGAAGATCCTAACGGCTTCAAAAAGATGATCGAAGAAAATAAAAACATTCAGGTCGCTCTGTCCACTATGCCTAACTTGGTAAAATGGGCCAGCTTCCCCGGCGCTAACGGCTTGCAGGCAGAACAAATGCTGATCGATGCCCGTGACATCATTTTGAGCGGTAAAGAAACTGCTGCTCAGGCACTGCACGAAACGGCCGAAAAGATCAATAACTTACTGTAATAAAAGCGTTTGTACCAATCAGGATGCTGCCCCGGGCGGCATCCTGATTTTTACCAAAGGAGAGTAGTTATGAATAAAGCCAAGTGGCCCGCATTATGGTTTTTGCTGCCGGCATCGCTGCTGTTTGCAGTGTTCTTTTACTGGCCGCTGCTGCAAAACCTGTACCTAAGTTTTTTTAACTGGAATATGATCAGCCCGACGATGAAATATGTAGGGCTGGGCAATTACGCCGATATTCTGACCAGCAAAGAGCTGTATAAGATCATCGGCAATACCGTTGTTTTTGTAGTGATTATGCTGGTATTTAATTTTGTACTGCCCTATATTTATTCGTTCATCATGGGGCATTTGCTCCAGCGTGGCAAAACCTTTTACCGTTCAGTACTGTTTTTGCCGGCAACCTTATCGCTGGCAGTGGCAAGTATCCTGTTTTTGTGGCTCTATAATCCGCTGGCCGGGCCGCTCAGTATTGTTTTAAGCTGGTTCGGTATCGAGTCGCCCCGGTGGTTTAAAGAGAACCTGCTGGTTATTTTTTCCATCTGCACCATTATCGGCTGGAAGGTGTTTGGTTACAACCTGATCGTGATGCTGGCAGCCATGGTAGCTGTGCCCAGGGAAATGATCGAAGCAGCCAAGCTGGAGAACGCGTCTAACTGGACGATTTTTCGCCGGATCATCATCCCCATGACTTCGTCTACGGCTATCTATGTTTTTACTATTACCGTAGTGTTTGGCCTGCAATATGTGCTGGTGCCGGTCAATATGCTTACTCAGGGCGGTCCCGATCAGGGCAGCTCTAACTTGGTCTACATCGTTTACCAGTACGGTTTTATCTTCTTCCAAACCGGTAAATCCGCTGCCTTCGCCATCATTACCATGTTCTGCTATATGGCGTTCCTGTATTTTAAAAATAAGTATCTGGAGAAAAAAGTTTATTATGAAAACTAAAGCACATCAAGACCTGTGGTGGCATCTGCCGCTGCTTGTGGCAGTTTTTATCCAGTTGTGGCCCATAGTTTTTATGGTGTCTACTTCGCTTAAGGATATGGATCAGATCTTCCAGGCGACGCTGAACCCGCTGCCGCTGCCGCCGACCCTGAATAACTATCTGACGGTGCTGGGCAACTTTCCGCTGCTTACTTACATCTACAATACCTTTTTCATTGCGGCTTTCGTGACTGTGTTCAAGGTGCTGACCAGCGTTTTAGCGGCCTTTGCTTTTATTTACTATGATTTCAAGTATAAGGAAACCGTGTTCAACAGTATGTTGCTTACCTTCTTTATACCGATCACTGTTCTCATCATGCCTAACTATCTGCTGATGAGCAAGCTGGGATTGTTAAATACGCCCTGGGGCGTAATGCTGCCGCAGTTTGTAGACGGCATGGGCGTTTTTTTGATGCGCCAGACCATGCGCGGCATACCCAAGCCACTATTAGAAGCGGCGATACTCGATAACGCCGGGCCTTTGCAGGTACTGGGGAAGGTAGTGCTGCCGCTCATCAAGCCGTCAGTCATCGCTGTCGGCATCCTGTTTTTCATCAACTCGTGGAACGAATACTTTTGGCCGCTTTTGGTGTTGCAGGATAAAGAAACTTATACCCTGCCTCTGGCGCTACAAATGTTTATCAGCGCGGAAGGCGGCAGCGAGTGGGGCATAGCGATGGCGGTCGCTACTCTTACCAGCTTACCGCCGCTGGCTTTGTATCTTGTCTGCCAGAAATTTATACTCAATACCTTTATGCAATCGGGGGTCAAAGGATAAACTATGAACAGTATCGTATTTGAAAATGTCTGTAAAGCCTACGGCGAAGCAAAAATCGTCAAATCGCTGAACCTCAAGATCAGGGAAGGCGAGCGCCTCATCCTGCTGGGCCCTTCCGGCTGCGGCAAAACTACAACCCTGCGGATGATCGCCGGGCTGGAAGAGATCACCAGCGGCGAGCTGAAAATGAACGGGCAGGTCGTTAATGATATTGCTCCCGGCGAGCGCAATATCGCCATGGTTTTTCAAAGTTACGCTTTGTTTCCGCATCTTTCCGTTTGGGACAATATCACCTTTGGCCTGCACATCCAAAAGCTGCCTGCCGCAGAGATCCAAAAACGTGCTGAAGAGGCGCTGGCGATACTTAATCTGAAAGGCTATGAAGAGTACAAGCCCAAGCAGCTTTCGGGTGGGCAAAAGCAACGCGTGGCCTTATGCCGGGCCCTGGTCAAGCAGTCGCCGTACTTTCTGCTGGATGAGCCGCTGTCTAATCTTGATGCGCAGCTGCGCCAGCAGGCCCGTACCGAGCTGGTACGCATTCATGAGATTTATAAACCGACTATGATCTATGTTACCCACGACCAGGTGGAAGCAATGACTGTGGCCGACAGGATCGTAGTTTTGAAGGACGGCGAATTACAGCAGATAGCTGCGCCCGACATTATTTACCATCATCCGGCCAACACCTTCGTTGCCGGGTTTATTGGTGCTCCGTGTATGAATATCGTCAAAGCCCGTTTTGACATCGACTGCATTTGTGTCGGTAAAGCAGTGCTGCCGGTGCCGGAGCTGTGGCGTCAGGTCATTGGGAAGCGCAAAGAGCTACTGCTGGGTATCCGCCCCGAGCATTGCCGTTTAAGCGCTGACGCTGCCGTACAGGGCAGGATCAGCTATGTGGAAAACACCGGCAATCAGCGCACTGTCGAAATGGAGCTGGAAAGCGGCGAAACTATCTGCGTTACCGTCAACGACCGCAATTTAAACGTCGAAGCAGCGGGCGGCATCGTTTTTAGTTGGGACGACGTCAGCCTATTTGATGTGGCCAGCGGCAAAAATATCGGTTATGTAGAAAACGGGGAGGTTGTTACTGATGCAATGGGCTGTTAGCGATCTGGCTTTTGCCGGCTTTAACAAAAAATATCTCAGCGGGTTGCCGCTCTCCTATAACATCGAGTTCTTTTACGAATTTGGTACTGACCATTATTGGGACGCCGTACTGCTGCCGCTGGCACAGAACAATAGGGAAAAACGCACTTTTTCCATGCACGGCCCCTGCGTAGCGGTGAATTTGGCCGATAGTAACGATAGCTATTATCTACAAGCCTACGAAAAAACCTTTGCTTATGCGCAAAAAATCAAAGCCGAATTTGTGGTAGTGCATACTAACGAAGCTTATCACGGCGATGTTGCGGCAGTAAAAACACTGGTGCATAAACGTTTGGGGCAGATCATTAGCCTGGCGCAAAGCTACGGCGTGCAGGTGGTTATCGAAAACGTGGGCCTGCGCACCTGCGGCTCGCTGCTGTTCGATTTTGAGGAATACATCAGCCTGTTCGACCGTTATCCTCAGGCTATGGCACTGCTGGACACAGGCCATGCCAACGTTAACCAGTGGAATATTCCAGAAGTGGTGCGACGTTTGAATAAGAAACTGCTGGCTGTCCATGTGCACGATAACGATGGCAGCGGCGATAGCCACCAGCCAGTTGGCCTGGGGACGATAAAATGGGACCCGTACTTTACGGCGATCAGGGACTGGGCGCCCAACGCTTTACAGGTTTTGGAATATGCCCATATCGAACCGGGTGTACTGACCGAACACCTGCAAAAGCTGGAAAGCCGTTATGGGGCTATGCGGTATTAAGCCTTTGCGACGGCGTTTTTAAAAAAGTGGCGCTATTGCTGCCCTAAAAACGTTTAGCAGTATAAAAAATAGACACTATAAAAACTTGCGTTTTTAATAGTGTCTATTTTTTTGTACTAACTCTGTCTGCTAACAGCCTTGCATTTATGTTTTAAAATCAGTGCTTTTGCTGCACAGCTTTGCTTTGTCCGGCGCATTCGCCGAAAACGGCGCCGCTAATAATAAGCATGGCTCCAAGGATTTGCAGTGGTTGGAGGGATTCATGTAAAAGGAGCACGGAGAAAAATACGGCTGCCAGCGGTTCCAAATAGCCGCAGATAGCGACTGTCTGCACTGGCAGAACAGTGATGGACGAGAAATATAAATAACAGCCCACGCCGGTGTTAAGCAGTCCCAGCAGCAAGACAGGCAGCCAGTTGACGGCAGTTAGCTGCAAAGTAAAACCCTGCTTAAAACCGATAAATGTGGCTACTACTAAAAAACCACCAAACAGCTGCACCAATGAATTTTCTGCACCGGAGATGTTTTTTGCTTTTTTATTAAAAATAACCATAATAGCATACATAATGGCGGACATACCGCCGCAGAAGAGTCCCCAAACAGTTTTGCCATCGTCAATGGCCTGCCAGTTGACGAAAAAGGCTCCCAGTAAAACTGCCGCAAAGCCTGCTGCTTTAGTCCAGGTCAGTCGTTCGTTAAAAAGCAGCGGTGCAAGTATCATCACGATGACCGGGCCGCAGTAATAGGCCAAAGAGGCAATACTTACGCCGACCTGCTGATAGGCTTCGTAAAGCAGCATCCAGCTGGCCCCCATAGCCACAGCGGAAATACACAGAAACAGGCCGCTGCGTTTGTTTTGATAAAAAGTCAGTTGTTGGCCGCTGAATTTAAAAACAGCCATCAGGAACAAGCTGCCGATCAGAGTCCGTAGCAGTACGATCTCATAGCTGGGCAGAGCAATATGACTTGCAACGACGCCATTAGAACCGAACAATAAAAGAGCGGCAAAATATTTATAATAGGCTGTTTTCATAGCAGAACGAACCTTCCTTAAAGTTTTTATTTAGAGAGAAACAAGCAACCAACAGCGCTGGCATTAAAACAGGCTCAACTGTGGGTCAGGCTGCTTACTGACAAATTCGCTTAAATAGGCAAACAGCTGCCGGTTGTCGTGCACGATGCCATGCTGCCGGCATTTTTGCTTAAACAGCTGCATCAGGTTGTGTTGCTCGGGACTGCTGAGAATGTATTGGCGGCCATAGGTACGGATATATTTTTCTTTCAGGCCGGGAAACGATTTATCCAGCTGGCGGTAAAAATATTCCCGGTTACCGTCGCGCAGGGTCACCCCCATACCAAAGCAAATAATGCCGTAGACTTTGGCCTCGATGCAGTAATCCAAAAGGCCGCTGATGTTGGCTTGCGTATCGTTGATAAAGGGCAGGATGGGGCAGAGCCAGACCACTGTTGGTATACCTGCGTCACGCAGCTGCTTTAAAACCTCAAAGCGGGCTTTGGTGGTGCTCACGTTGGGCTCCAGCTTGCGGCATAGTTCTTCTTCGTAAGTAGTCAACGTCATTTGTACTACACATTTTGTTTTAGCATTTATTTTTTGCAGCAGATCCAAATCGCGCAGTACTCGGTCTGATTTTGTCAGGACGGTAAAACCGAAGCCTTGTTCTTCTATCAGTTCCAGGGACTGCCGCAGATAGCCTGTTTCCAGTTCTAAGGGGATATAGGGGTCCGTCATGGCACCAGTGCCGATCATACATTTTTTGCGTTTGCGCTTGAGGGCAGCTGCCAGTAAATCCACGGCGTTTTGTTTGACGGCGATGTCTTCAAATTCATGCTCCATCTGGTAGCAGCTACTGCGTGAATCGCAGTAGATACAACCGTGGGAGCAGCCGCGATAGATATTCATACCATTTTTAGCCGACAGGATGCCTTTGGCTTCTACATAATGCATAGCTGTTACCTTTCTGATGGCGAAGCAGGCTGTGTTGCCTAATATCAAAATACGGATGTTGATAAAGTTAATTATAGCACGCTTTATTTGCAAGCGGTGTTTTTATAACGCAGACAGGGCCATATTTTTATGGCGGTCAGCAGTTTCTAACTAAAGTTTTGTTAAAGTTTTGTAAAAATAGTATAAAATTTGCCTGATATACAAGTTTTTTGATATAATATAACGATACGAAGGGAGGTAAAAACCTATGCCAATGGAGTATATGTTACTGGGCGTCGGGATAGTGCTTTTAGGGATAGAAGCAGTTGTGCCGGGGTTTGGATTTTTTGGCGTCACAGGGCTGATCTCGCTGCTGGCAGGCTCGTATTATCTGCTGGGCGGCGGTGCCGAAGCTTTGTATATTTTGCTTGGCGTGGTAGTGGCACTGGGCGCTGTTGGCGCACTGCTGTTTGTTTATCTGCCAGCCGAAAGTAAGTGGAACCCCTTTGTTCTGTGGGAGAAACAAGAGAACCGTCACGGTTACACGGGTGCGGAAGACCATACGCGCTACCTGGGTAAACGAGGCGAGGTCGTGGCACCGCTGCGCCCTGCTGGCACCATCATTATTGATGGTGAACGCGTCGACGTGGTGAGCTTTGGCGATTATATCATGCCTGGTGCGCTGGTAGAGATCGTTAAGGTGGAGGGCAATAAACTATTCGTTCAGGAAGTAAAATCTAACCAGTAAAGGAAGTGTTGTAATGTTTGATTTTTTGTTTAACGGTGGGTTCATGTTCATTCTGATCATCGCCGGTATCGCCGTATTTTTGAATTTTGTACCTTTAGCGCTGTGGATCTCGGCTATAGCCGCCGGTGTTAATGTGGGTATTTTCAATTTAGTCGGTATGCGGTTCCGCCGCGTGCCTGCTTCGCAGATCGTGCTGCCGCTTATCAAAGCCAATAAAGCCGGTCTGGACGTTAACGTTAACCAGCTTGAGGCCCATTATCTGGCTGGCGGTAACGTTGACCGCGTCATTGACGCTTTGATCGCCGCTCATAGAGCGCAGATCCCCCTGACTTTTGAACGTTCCTGCGCTATCGACCTGGCAGGCCGTAATGTGCTGGAAGCAGTGCAGATGAGCGTTAACCCGGAAGTTATTGAAACCCCGGTCGTTTCCGCAGTGGCTAAAGATGGTATCGAGCTGAAAGTAAAAGCCCGTGTTACCGTACGCGCCAACATCGACCGCCTGGTAGGCGGCGCCGGTGAAGCTACCATCATCGCCCGTGTTGGCGAAGGTATCGTTACCAATGTTGGTTCGGCTACCAAGCACAGCGACGTGCTGGAAAACCCTGATTTCATTTCGCGTACCGTGCTGGCTAAAGGCCTTGACGCCGGTACTGCCTTCGAGATCCTGTCCATCGATATCGCCGACGTTGACGTAGGCCGTAACATTGGCGCAGCCTTGATGACCGATCAGGCTGAAGCCGATAAACGCATCGCCCAGGCCCGTGCCGAAGAACGCCGTGCTATGGCAGTTGCCCAGGAACAGGAAATGAAAGCGTACACCCAGGAAATGCAGGCGAAGGTTGTCGAAGCAGAAGCAAAAGTGCCGACAGCTTTAGCAGACGCACTGGAAAATGGCCGTTTAGGCGTGATGGATTACTACCGCATGAACAATATCAATGCCGATACAGATATGCGCAAAATGATCGCCGACGCTGGCCCTGAAAATGACGCTGATAAAGGAAACATACAGAAATAAGCTGTTACAGTGAGATGAGGCGAAGCTATGGACAATTTAATGTTATTTTATCCGCTCATCGTACTGCTGTTTTTTATCTTTTTTGATGTTCGCAATCGTAAAAAACGGCCTGCACCGCCGCCGAAGCAACAACCGTCCGATTGGCCGGCTGAAAGCCAGGAAAGCTGGCAGGAGCGCGATTACAAAGAAGATGCTGACGAAAATACAGTGCCGTGGTATGTAGAATTTCCTGAAGACCGGGCCGCTAAAAAGCCGCCTGCGCGCAAAAAGAAAGTCTATAAGGAAAAGCAGCCGGTAATGGCTGCCGCTGCCGAAATGCCCAGCGAACCCTTGTATAAACGCTTTGAAGGCGCTAAAACGCCGGTGTTCAAAGGCTTCCGCAGCCGCCGCACGGTGGCGGACGAGGTGCGCCGCGGTTTTGTGATGGCGCAGATACTTGATAAACCACGGTCGTTAAAACCGTACGATGACAGTTTGTGATTTTGTAAGACGATTCTAAATAACGAAAGAAGCGTTGTCATTTGATGAATAAAAAGATCGCTGCCCTGATGCTGGCGGGCGCGCTGTGTTTTAGCGCGGCGCCCCTGCAGGCACAGGAAAGCTCTTCTATCGATGCAGTAACTGCCGGTGTGGCGGATACGGGCAAACCCGAGCAAGCTGAGGAAAAAGAGATCACTGCTTCGACAGTGCCTTACTCGGTAGCGGTGCTGCCCTATATCGACCAGTCCGGTATGGATGAAAAAGGGCGTAAAGTAGCGGCTAACGCTATCAAAGACGCGCTGAAAGAGAAATACCCGGCCGCTAAAAAAGGCGGCGTCAATACCGTTGCCAGCGCTAAGGATGTGGCAAAAGCCATGCGTTACCATCCCTTTGAGAACGCAGACGCTCCCGTCCTGGCAGAGCTTGTTGCCGTAGGCAAAGAGCTGGGCGTCGACCGTGTGATCTACATGGAGATGGAACCGCCCCGCAACAAAGAGACCGGCTTTATGGTTATCGTCGGCAGTCAGACTTATAGTTCAGTCATTACCATGAAGCTGAAATGCGTGGACGTGCAGACCGGGCAGTACCTGTTTAACAGGATCGTAGAGGAAGTTGGTTCTTCGTCGGCCGTATCTTTCTGGAAGATAGGCGGCGCGAGCCAGAGCCGTGCGGTGAAAAAAGGTGTTGCTGCCTGCATGACTGAGTTTTTAACTGCTTTTGATTGATAATCTATAGAGAACAAGGTGATACTAGTGTTAGAAAAGATCGATTTAAAACAAAGCTTGAAAAAAGATGCCTATAATGAAAAGATGGATTATTTCAGCAGTAAACTGGGTGAATTGCAGCGCGCTTGCCGCGCTGCCAAGATCCCGGTAGTGATTTTGTTTGAAGGCTGGCGCGGAGCCCAGCGCAGCGTCATTATCAACCATATGATGCAGCAAATGGATGCCCGTGGTTTCAGGGTCTATTCGGCGTCGAAAATGGCCGATGAAGAGATGGACCAGCCTTTATTTGAACCATTTTGGCGGCAGCTGCCGGCCAAGGGCAGTATGGCTGTGTATTATCGCAGCTGGTACTATTTAAAAAACGAATACACATTTGACCGCGATGCGGAGCAAGTTAAAAGGATAAATACTACTTATGAGCATATCAATGCTTTTGAAAAACAGCTGACGGACGATAACTATGTGCTGCTGAAATTTTTTGTGCATGTTTCCGAAAAGCAGCTGAAGACTAATGTGCAGAAGGCCGAAAAAACTTACGGTAAGGGCTGGAACAAGGTCAGCGAAAGCGACGATGACTTTGTGGATTATCAGCGTTATCTTGAGATCTACGAAAAAATGTTTATTGATACCGATAAGCCTAACGCCCACTGGTACCTGATCGCCGGTGACGATACCCGCTTTGCCGAGGTGTCGATCTTCGACGTGATCGTGCAGCGCCTGGAGCTGGCCTTAGTGGAAGCTGAGGAGCGCAAGCTGGCAGGCAAGCAGGATAACAGGCTGCCCCGCACCGAGATCTACGACGTTCTGTCTAAGGTAGACCTGTCGAAAGCTATCGCTAAAGCGGAATATAAAGAAAAGCTGGATAAATACCAGTCTAAATTAAGCGTGCTGCAATACGAGATGTATAAAAAAGGCATTCCATCAGTTTTTGGCTTTGAAGGCTGGGACGCAGGCGGTAAGGGCGGCGCTATCCGTCGTTTGACTGCTGCTTTAGACCCGCTTGGCTATTCGGTAAATCCGGTGGCGGCGCCTAATATAGTCGAAAATTCGTTCCACTACCTGTGGCGCTTTTGGACGCATTTCCCCAAACGGGGCGAGATAGCGATTTTTGACCGTACCTGGTACGGCAGGGTCATGGTAGAACGTATCGAAGGCTTTGCGACCCAGGACGAGTGGAGCCGAGCCTACGCCGAGATCAACGAAATGGAAGCCCAATGGGCCGAATATGGCACCGTTATCGGCAAGTTCTGGCTGCAAATAGACCAGGACGAGCAATATAAACGCTTTAAAGAGCGTGAACAAAATCCCGGTAAGGAATGGAAGATAACCGACGAAGACTGGCGCAACCGTGAAAAATGGCCTGCCTACGAGGCAGCTGTAAACGAAATGCTGGTGCGCACCAGTACCGACCATGCGCCGTGGACCATTGTAGAGGGCAACAACAAGTATTATGCCCGCTTGAAGGTTTTAAAGACCGTGATCGATATGTTTGAAAAACGCTTAAAAGACTAAACGATAAGAGATTAAATAGACGAGGTAAACAAGTTGACCTGGGAGCTTAAAAATACGCTGAAAGAAATAGTTGCACAAGAAAGTGGGGCGCAGGTGTTCGCACGTGGCGTCAGAAGGCCGGTAGCCTTTATCTACCCTAATACCTATCATGTGGGTATGTCCAATTTAGGGCTGCATATCCTCTATCAGCTCATCAACAGCCGTGGTGACGCGGCCTGTGAACGTTTCTTTCTGCCCGATAATAAGCTTTTAGCTGCCTACAAGCGCAGCAAAACGCCGCTGCTTTCGCTGGAGACACAGCAGCCGCTGGCCGATTTTGACATTATCTGCGTTATGATGTCCTTTGAGATGGACTATAGCAATCTCTTGACCATGCTGTCCATGAGCCATGTGAAGCTGGAAGCGGCTGCACGGGGCGAAAAAGAACCGCTGGTAATCATTGGTGGCCCCTGCGCTACCTTTAACCCCGAACCACTTGCTGCCGTGGCCGATGCTTTTATTATCGGCGAAGGTGAAGAAACGGTGGAAGTGTTGCTGGATACCATCTATGGGTTGCAGGACAAGGGGTTGAAGAAAGCTGATATATTGCTGGCGTTGGCACAGCAGCCGGGCATCTATGTGCCTCGCTTTTACAAGCCCCAGTATGATGCTGATGGTGCTTTTTGCGCTATGCAGGCCTCGCCTGACGTACCGGTAAAAGTTAAACGCCAGTGGGTACGCGAGCTTGATAAATATCCGCACACCTCGGCCATTATGACCAGCGGTACTGAATTTGAAAATATGTATATCGTCGAGGTTGCCCGTGGCTGCGGCAGGCACTGTCGCTTCTGCATGGCGGGGTATTGCTTCCGCAAGCCCCGTGCCCGCAACCTTGATGTATTGCTTGATAAGATACGCAACCGCCCACCCCAAACGAAAAAGGTGGGGCTGATGGGTGCAGCCGTTTCGGACTATCCGCAGATCAAAGAACTGACGGCGACGCTGGTTGCCGAGCAGATACCTTTTACGGTAGCGTCGCTGCGGGCCGATACCCTAGATGCCGAGTTGACAGAGGCTCTTGCAGCCAGCGGGCAGCGGACAATGACGGTGGCCCCCGAAGCGGGCAGCGTCAAACTGCGCAATGTCATCAACAAAGGCATTACCGAAGAGCATGTTTTTAACGCTATCGAGCTGGCAGCCGCAGCCGGTATGAAAAATATCAAGCTTTATTATATGCTGGGCTTACCGGGCGAAGACGATGGCGACATCGAAGAAATGATCGCCATGATCCAGCGGGTACGTGAAAAGATGGACGCTGCGGGCAACCGTGGCGATTTAATAATTTCGGTGAACGGGTTCATACCCAAGCCGTTTACACCTTTTCAGTGGTCGCCGCTGTGCGACGTCAAGGTGTTAAAACGCCGCTTCAAAATGCTGGAAGGTGCTTTTAAAAAGTCGCGTCATGTGCAGGTGCAGACAGAATCCTTGAAGGAAACTGTTTTGCAGGCCGTGCTGGCCCGTGGCGACCGCAAAATCGGCGCGGCCTTGTTGGAGGCATTCCGCAGGGAGCTGCCCTTAAAGCAGGTGCTGAAGGAGCAGGGACTTGACATGGAAGAACTGGCGACTACGGCCTACACGCCGGGCGGTCCTTTGCCGTGGCAGCATTTGGATATGGGCTTTAGCGAAGCCTATTTGCTGTCCGAGTTGCAAAAATCGCAGCGGGAAGAATTTACGCCCATGTGCTTTGATTTGTGCAGGCGCTGTGGCGTGTGCGGGGAGGCTGAAGCATGAGCTTTCGATTAAAACGCAGCGGGCGAGTGTGGCTGGGCGAGTTTGCGGCGCTTACCGACGCAGGCTTTACCAATGGCTGTAGCTGTCGCCTGCATGGACAAAGCAGCATCGTGCCTGACGGCCTTAACCTGGCTCTACACGTTGGCGACGATGCGGAGCTGGTTTTAGCTAACCGCCGCCTCTATGCAGCGGCCTTGGGGGTCGACCCGGCCAGCTTTACTACCTGCGCCCAGGTGCATGGCACTAAAGTGGTAGCTGTTACTAAAGAGTTGGTTGGCAGCGGTGCTTTGGCCTATGCCGATACCATTGCCGATACCGACGCACTGATCACCGATCTGCCTAATGTACCGCTGCTGCTGTTTTATGCCGACTGTGTACCGGTGCTGCTGGCAGATACCAAGACCGGCGCCGTGGGGCTGGCCCATGCGGGTTGGCGTGGCAGTGTGGGCGAGATCGCCCTGCAAACGGCACTGGCTATGCAAAACCAGTATGGCTGTAAGCCGCAGCATCTGCTGGCGGCAATTGGCCCCTCTATCGGCAGCTGCTGTTACGAGGTAGACGATGTGGTGCTGGCGGCAGGAGCAAAATACAGCCAGTGCTTTACCCCCAATAAAAATGGCAAATATCAGCTGGACTTATGGCTGATGAATAGATTACAATTAGAAGCAGCAGGCTTGGCAAAAGAGCATATCTACTGCGCCGAGACTTGTACCTGCGAAGAAAAAGAACTGTTTTTCTCCTATCGCGCCGAAGCGGGCAAAACCGGGCGCATGGGCGTAAGCATTTGCCGCAGATAAAAAAGGAATAATTGTTTTTGTGGCGAATATAAAACTTTTAGGAGGTCTTTATTTTGTTAAAAGACAATCTGCACAAAGTACAGACCCAGATCGCCGAAGCCCTGGCCCGGCGGACTGAAATTAAACTGACAGGCGATGGTGCAACACTGGTCGCCGTTACAAAAAACCACCCTGTAGACGTGGTTTTAGAAGCCCTGGAGCTTGGCATCGCCAATATCGGCGAAAACCGGGTCCAGGAAGCCAAAGAAAAACGCGCAGTCGTACCTGACCGTGGCAGCTGGCATCTGATCGGCCACTTGCAGACCAATAAGGCAAAACAAGCCGTGGCACTGTTTGACTTGATCGAATCGGCTGACAGCGAGCATCTTTTAGCCGCCCTTGATAAAGCGGCTGCCCAGCAGGGCAAGGTGCAGGACGTGCTGCTGCAAATAAACATCGCTCGCGAGCAGCAGAAAACTGGCTTCTTGCCGGAAGATTATACTGCTATACTGCCGCTGCTGGATACATACCAAAACCTGCGGGTACGCGGCTTGATGGTGATAGCGCCCCTGTGCGAAAACATCGAAGATACCCGGCCTGTTTTTAAAGAAGGCTACCGCTGCTTTTGCCAGCTACAGGCGCAGCGGCCCGGCATCGAGCTGCTTTCCATGGGCATGACCCACGATTTTACTGTGGCTGTTGAGGAAGGCGCCAATATTGTGCGGGTAGGCACAGCTTTATTTGGCAAGCGTGATTACACTAAAAAATAAATGAGTACGAAGGTATGGTGAAATGTATGAAATTTTTTGATCGTATCTCTGAAACATTAGGTTTATACGAAGAAGACGAAGAAATTTTAGAGGAAGAGGAAGTCGTTAAAAAGGCAGAAGAAGCGCCTAAACGTATTCCTCGCAGCACACCTGCGGCCAGCAGGGCTGCCGCTCCCGTCGAACCCATAGCTCCGGTAAAAAGTGAGCCTGCTGCCGAAAAAAAATCGTTCTTCTCGAAAAAGAACGTGCAAGATTCGCCCGAAGGCAAAACCATCTCCATGCCGCTTGCTCAAAAGCAGGTCAAAGTAGTGGTTTTAGAGCCGGCTAATTTTGACGATTCGCAAAAAGTCGCTGACTATCTGCGCAACAACCAGCCTGTAGTCGTAAATTTTGAAGGCACCGAAGGCCTGGTCACCAAAAGGATGACCGACTTTATCAGCGGTACAATTTACGCCTTGGGCGGCAGTATGAAAAAAATCGGACGTAATATTTTGGTATGCGCCCCTAAAAATGTAGATATCGACGCCAGCGTCAACATTTATGATGAAAAGGGTGGTCAACCGTGGAAAAAATAACAGCTAAAACAGGCGCTATCGCTTTTATTGGCGGCGGCGCTATGGCAGAAGCCATCATCAAAGGTATTTTAGCCGCACGCTTAGCTGAGCCCGGCGAGATCTTTGTCGGCGACCCGACACAGGCCCGCTGCGAATACCTGCAAAAAACCTATGGCGTAAGCGCCGTAACTGATAATAAAGCTGTGGTAAAAAATGCGGGACTGATAGTTTTGGCAGTTAAACCGCAGGTTGTAGACGCGGCCATAACTGCCGATCTGGTTGCGGCTATGCCCGCAGCGGCTACAGTGCTGTCTATCATGGGCAGTGTTGATCTGGACAAGCTACATAAGGTAGTTCCGGGTCACCCGGTCATTCGCGTTATGCCCAACACGCCGCTTGCAGTTGGCGCAGGTATGACGGCTATCGCTCCCGACAGTCAGGTTTCTGACGGAATGGCAGCGGCCGCTACTACTATTTTCGGTTCCTGCGGCGAAGTCGTAGTGGTTGCCGAAAGTGCTATCGAAGCGATCGCGGCAGTATCAGGCTGCGGACCCGGCTATGTGTTTATGCTGATCGACGCTTTGGCAGATGCCGGCGTCAATGCCGGCCTGCCCCGTGCTATGGCCATTAAGCTGGCTGCGCAAACCTTTGCCGGCAGTGGCAAAATGGTGCTGGAAACGGGCATGCACCCGGCGCAGCTGCGCGATCAGGTAACCTCGCCCGGCGGCACCACTATCGCCGGTATCTACGCTTTGGAAAACCGTGGCGTGCGTGCTGCCATGACCGACGCTGTTTTGGGCGCTATGGCACGCAGTGAGCAATTGAAAGGTAAATAACCAATGGCAGATAGAGAAAAGATTTTACGTTACTTCAGAGCCGGTGGCGACGAAGAACTGGCAGCCAAGCTGCTGGATCTGGCGGAAGGGGCCCACAGGAGCCGTAAATTCCGTGTCAGTGAGTTTTTAGACCCGCACGGCTGCAATGTGGCCGAGATCATCGCTGCTAACTTTGATAATGTGCAGCTGGTGACCGGTGGCGGTTTTAAAAATGCCGAACGGATGAAAGTAGCCTTTGTTTCCGAAGACTTTTTTGGCCAGCCCGATTTTGGACTGGTGTGTTTTAAAGTAGAATGGGACAAACGCTATTATGAGCTTAGTCACCGTGATATTTTGGGCGCTTTTATGGGCTTGGGCTGCAAACGCGAGATTTTGGGCGACATCATTTTTGTCCCCGAAGGTGCGCAGTTCGTAGCCGATAAGTCGTTTACTGACTATATCATCAGCAATCTGACACAGATCGGTGCAGCACCTGTTTCGCTGACCGAGATCACGGAAGCTGACCTGCTGCAAAAGGAAGAAAAAGTAAAAGTCATCAGCGCCACAGTAGCCGCTTTAAGGCTCGATGCCGTTGCGGCGGCAGGCTATGGTGTTTCACGTTCGCGGATGGCGGACGAGATCAAAGGCCAAAACGTCAAGGTGAACTGGAAAGAGGCTAAAAATGCCGCTCAACCGGTAAACGAAGGCGACATCATTTCCTTTCGCAGCCGCGGCAGGGTGGAAGTGGCCGAGATCAGAGGCACCACTAAAAAAGGTCGTTTAAGCATTACGCTGAAAAGATATATTTAATGGGGAGGGTATCACTATATGTTGACACCGTTAGATTTAAACAATAAGAACTTTTCCAAAGGCTTCCGTGGTTATGATACCGACGAAGTCGATGAATTTTTTGCCAAGGTCGCCAAAGATTTTGAGCGACTTTATCAAGACAACGTAGAGCTTAAAGACGCAGTAGAGCGCGTCAGCGCCAAGCTGGAATACTACCAGCAAATGGAATCCACCATGCAGAACACTTTGGTCATCGCACAGGAAACTGCCGACGAAGTGAAGAAAAACAGCGAGCAGAAGGCCGCCCTGTTGGAGCAGGAGACCGAAATGAAATGTAAAGACATCATTTCGCAAAGCCAGGCTGCCGCCGCTAAAGCAAAAATGGATGCCGAGATAGCTGCCGCCCAGGTCAAAACCGAAGCCGAGGCTTATGCCGAGAAGCTGCGCACTGAAACTGAGACCCAAACTACCAAGCTGCGCAACGATACCCTGGCTGAAGTGGCCAAGCTGCGTGCTGAATCGGAAAACGAACTGCTGCAAATGAAAAATGAGACCCAAAACTTTGTTGATAAAATGCGCAGCGCCGCCGAAGTAGAAGTTGCTAAAATGAAAGTAACTACCGAAGACCTGTGCAAAAAAATGTCGGCCCAGGCTCGCGAAGAAGCCAGCGAAGCTTTGGCACACGCCCGTGAGGAAGCCAGCGAAGCGCTGACCCATGCCCGTGCCCAGGCCCAGCAGCTCACCAGCGAAGCCGACGACCGCTACAGGAGTATGATCGCCGATGCTGAAGAACGTTCCAGAAGCATGCTGGCTGACGCCGATGAAAAAGTTAGAAAAATGATTTTTGAAGCCGAAAACAAGGCTGCTATTGCTAAAAATCTGTTTGAAGATCAGGTCAAAAAAGCTACCGTGCACCGTAACCATATGCTCAGCATTTTGGAAGGCCAAATGGAGCTTTTGAAAAACTTTGACGAAAACACTGAAAAATAAGCGAGGTCAGCAGCATGATTATTTTGGTACGCCACGGTGAAGCAACTCATCATACAGAGCATTTGACAGGCGGCTGGACTGACTCGGAGCTTACGGCTGCGGGCAGACAGCAGCTGCATGCCGTTGCGTCCAAATTAGCCAAAGATTTCGCCGGTCAAGACCGCGATCTGCGCCTATTGACCAGCGATCTAAAACGGGCCGCTGCTTCGGCACAGATCATTGCAGGCAAGCTGGGTATAACCAGTGTGGAACCTTACGAATTTTTACGCGAAAAAAACAACGGACAGGCGGCAGGCTTGACTGAAACGGCGGCTAAAGCTCTGTATCAGCAGCCTCCCACCTTAAAGGAACTGCACCACCGCAACTATCCTGGCGGCGAAACGCGGCAGGACTTTTATGACCGCAACGTGCAGGGCTTGTTAAAGTGCGCTGATCTTGAACGTGAAAATCTTTTGATCGTCGCCCATAAGGGCACTATCCAAAATATAATTTTCCATTGGCTGGGGATGGATATCACCACAGTCAACAGCCTTAACTTCTCGGTCGATATCCTGCCGTCCAGCGTAACGGTGCTGGGTATCAACAAATGGCGCGAGCACGCCATATTCAGGCTCAACGATACCTCGCATCTGCACAGCCACGAGGGTTATGGTATCTTTGAGTTTAAATATGGCAAATATCATTGACTAGCGCTTGCATAATAGTGTATAATGATTTTGTTTTAATAAAACTAGCAGCAATGACGAAGACAGTAGCCTGCCGGGCACAGTAAAGCGAATCGGGGACAGTGTAAGCCCGATCAGGGAGATGGCAGTTGAAAATCACTTCAGAGCTTCCGGGCTGAAAGCAGTAAGCACGGACGGGTAACACACGTTAAGGTGTTTCGAGTGGCAGGCGCATAAGTCTGTCATGAGGGTGGTACCACGGGTTTATAGTCTCGTCCCTTTTTGGGAGCGGGGCTTTATTTTTTTGGAGGTGTACAAATGGATTACAGCAAGACTCTTAATTTGCCGGAAACCGAATTCCCCATGCGTGCCGGCTTGCCGGAGCGCGAACCTGATTTTTTGAAATATTGGGAAGAAGGCAAAATCTACGAAAAGAAACAGGCACTGCACGCAGGCCATAAAAAATTCGTCCTGCACGACGGCCCTCCGTACGCTAATGGCAAGATCCATATGGGTACGGCGCTTAACAAGATCTTAAAAGACATCATTATGAAATACAAATACGCGCAGGGCTTCGATACCCCGTATGTTCCCGGCTGGGATACCCACGGTATGCCTATCGAGCACGCCGCTATCAAAAACCTTGGCCTCAACCGCCACGAGCTTGATACTTTGGTGCTGCGCAAGGAATGTCACGACTACGCTTTGCAGTGGATCGACGAACAGCGCACCGACTTTAAACGTCTGGGCGTGCTGGGCGATTGGGATCATCCTTATATCACCATGACCCACGACTACGAAGCTGTGCAGATCCATGTTTTTGGCGAAATGGCTAAAAAAGGCTATATCTATAAAGGCAAAAAAGCCGTTTACTGGTGCCCGCACTGCGAAACAGCCCTGGCTGAAGCCGAGATCGAATACGGCGAAGAAAAATCTCCGGCGATCTTCGTAAAAATGCCGCTGATCAAAGACAATGGCCTGCTGCCCGAAGCAGCTAAAGGCAAACCTGCTTACATCGTCATCTGGACCACGACTCCGTGGACCATGCCCGCTAACGTCGCCATTGCACTGCACCCCGACTTTGAATATGCCTGGGTCGAATGTGAAGGCGAAGTGCTGTTCATGGCTAAAGAGATGCTGGAAGCAGTTGGCAAGGTCTGCAAAAAAGACCTCAGCAACATCATCGGCACCTGCAAAGGCAGCGAGATGGAATTTGCTGAATGTAAACATCCCTTTGAAACTATCGACCGCAAATCCTTAGTGGTTTTGGCCGACTATGTAACCTTAGAAGCAGGTACCGGCTGCGTCCATACCGCTCCCGGACACGGCGCCGACGACTTTGAGACCGGTGTGCGCTACAACCTGCCCATCATCTGCCCAGTTGATGGCTCCGGCAAGCTGACCGCCGAAGCAGGCGCAGATTTTGCCGGTATGTTCGTATTCGACGCTAACGTGCCTATCATCAAATATCTGGCCGGTCTGGGACGACTGCTTGGCAAAGAAAACATCCGCCATCAATACGCCCACTGCTGGCGCTGCAAAAACCCCATCATCTACCGTGCCACCGAGCAATGGTTCGCATCTGTAGATGGCTTCCGCGAAGCAGCGCTTGATGCTATCGCCAATGACGTGCAATGGATCCCTTCATGGGGCGAAGCACGTATCCATAACATGGTAGCCGACCGCCACGACTGGTGTATCTCTCGTCAGCGTGTGTGGGGCGTACCTATCCCTATTTTCTACTGCGAAGACTGCAACGAGCATCTGGTCAACGACGCTACTATTAACGCTGTCGCCGACCTGTTTGCCAAAGAAGGCTCCGATGCCTGGTGGGCCCACGAAGCAGCAGAGATCCTGCCTGCCGGAACTACCTGCCCCAAATGCGGCGGCACCCACTTCCGCAAAGAAAGCGACATCATGGATGTCTGGTTCGACAGCGGCTCATCTCATGCAGCAGTCTGCAAAACACGCCCCGAACTGGCCTGGCCTGCCGATATGTATTTAGAAGGCAGCGATCAGCATCGCGGCTGGTTCCAATCGTCACTGCTCACCTCCGTAGCCACCGAAGGCAAAGCTCCGTACCGTGCAGTTTTGACCCACGGCTATGTAGTTGACGGCGAAGGCCGCAAAATGTCTAAATCCGTCGGCAACACCGTTGCCCCGCAGGATATTATCGCTCAATACGGCGCCGATATCATCCGTCTGTGGGCGGCTTCCTCCGACTATAAAGCTGATATCCGCATCTCCAAAGAGATTTTGAAACAGCTGTCCGAGGTTTACCGTAAGATCCGCAACACCATTCGCTATATCCTGGGCAACACCAACGACTTTAACTACGAAACAGATAAAGTAGAATTTAAGGATATGCTGGAGCTGGATCGCTGGGCATTGATGCATATGCAGCTGCTTAAAAAAGACGTTAGCGCGGCCTATGAAAGCTACGACTTCCATGTGCTGTACCACGCGATCCACAACTTTTGCAGCGTCGAGATGAGCAGCTACTATCTTGATATCCTCAAAGACCGTCTGTACGCTTACAAGGCCGATTCCTTTGAACGCCGCAGCGCCCAGACCGCCATGTACGAGATCATGATGGACCTGGTGGTTATGCTGGCGCCGGTACTTAGCTTTACAATGGAAGAAGTTTGGCAGTTTATGAAAAAACCTGCCTCCATGCCCGAATCCATCTTTATGATGCCCTGGCCGGAGTGCAAGGAAGAATACATCGACGAAGCACTGGAAAGCAAATGGGACAACTTCATCGGTATCCGCAGCGAGATCACCAAGGTTTTGGAAGGCGCACGCCGTGCTAAAACCATTGGCCACTCCCTCGACGCTAAAGTCGAGCTGCACGCTACCGGCGAAGCGCTCGCTATTCTTAGATCTGTCGAAAGCGATTTGGCGACCCTGCTTATCGTATCGCAGGCCAAACTGGTAGAAGGTTTGGACGGCGGCGTAGAAGCGACCGGCCGCGACGACCTGAAGGTGACCGTACAGGCTGCCGAAGGCGAAAAATGCGAACGCTGCTGGATCTACAGCGACACCGTTGGCCAGGATGCCGAGCATCCGACCCTGTGCGCACGCTGCGCCGCTGCTTTAAAATAAGCGCTGGCAGCTAAAAAAGTAAATAAGTAAAAATAAAAGCCGTCTTTCTTAGGAAAGGCGGCTTTTGTACGTTTTAGCGGCGGGGGTCGGAAAAATTTACTTTTTGGTCGAAGCCCGTATGGGCAAAATCCACTAAAAGCAGCCAGCTGCATAGCAGCTGGCTGTTTTTTATTTGCCAAAAAGTGCTGCAAGTGCCAAGGGGATCGTGCAAGACCTCGACCGTGAATAATATTTCTAGCCGCAGTGTCTTGCGGGGGGGTACAAACGTGCTATAATGATTTCGGATATTGCTTATATAAATAATTTTTACTTATATTTTCAAAAATGACAAACTTTTACTTTAAAAGTAATTAAATAAAGCCAAGGTTATTATTTTTACAAGTTGGGAAGTGAAAAAGTGTACGACGAAAAAAGCCTGCAGGGCATCGGTACTAAAATCAAGCTGCTGCGCACACTGCATAAAGTTAACCAGCAACAGCTTGCCAAACAGCTTGGCATCAGCCAGACACATATGAGTAATATCGAAAGTGGGCGGGTATCTGTAAACCTGCGCCTGTTGATGCGTATCGCCAATATGTTTGGATGCAGGCTGGACAATATTATCAGTGGCGACTTTAGTATCGATGATGACCCGGCGGTAACTGAAGTAGAAAGCTATAGCGCTGAAGAGGTGCGCCTGCTTTTGAAAATGCTACAACTGAATAAAAAATAATAGCCAGCTCCGCAGCAGTAGCTGCGAGGAGATAAATTAAAATCAAAAATAGAGGAGGTGAAAAGATTGCGCAATGAGATCCACATCGGTTTTGGTATTGACAAAAACTTTGGCAAGTTTGCCGGTATCACCATCACGTCATTGGCACATAACAATCTGGATAATGATTTGATCATTCACATTATTTACGACGAGCTGCTGCCGGAGGATATGCACAAACTAAAACAGACGCAAAAGCTGTACCGTAACCTGACATTCCACTTTTACCAAATCACCAGCACCGAGGGGATGACCTTTATTGTGCCCGAAGGGCACATCACCCAGGCCATGTATTATCGCTATCTGTTTGGTGAAATGCTGCCCAAGTCCGTTAGCAAAATCATTTATATGGATGCGGACATCATCTGTAAGGGCGACATTTTGCCCCTGTGGCAGACCGATTTGCAGGGTAAGGTGTTGGGCGCTGTGCGCGACTGGGGCGAAGAAAAAAGCTGCGGCCGCATCGGCTTAAAAAACGGACGTTATTTCAATTCCGGCGTGCTGCTGCTGGATTTACAAAAGTGGCGGCAGCAAAAACTGACGCAAAAGCTGTTTACATGGCTGGCCGAAGTTGGCAGTACCAAAATACTGTGGGGCGATCAGGACGCCCTCAACGGCGTTATAGACGGTCAGTTTACCGAGCTGCCTAAAAAGTATAACTGCATCATCATCAATAATACTTTGCTGAAAGCGGCAGAAGATGACGTGATCGTGCATTATATCGACTATATCAAGCCCTGGCATATCTATTGTCTGGACAGTGACGAGAAAAAGCTGTACTGGCGTTACGTCCAAAAATCGCTGTGGGATGATTTGCAGCCCCTGGATGGGCATACGGTGGACACAACGGTGATGACGGCAAGGGTTTTATGTAAGGAAGGCGATTATACAAAATCTATCTCGTATTATGAAGCTTTGTTAAAGTATTTTTTGAAAGATAAGTACACCTGAGTATTATTTGTAATGAAAAAAACAAAAGGGAAGAAGGATGTAAACAATGAGCAGAAAACAAAAATTAAGTAAAAAAATCGCCCATACCATATTGGCGATGTCGATAGTATATTCGGGGGGGATGAATGTAATTTGTAATACGGCTTTTGCCGCTGGCAAGGGTGCTGATGGTGCTGAGAAAAATGAAAATGTAACAGTAACTGATACTGTACATAGCGATACCTATACCGGTAATGATGGTGCTGACGGGGCTGGTGGACGCTCAGGCGAGAGCGGCGGCAACGGTGGGGCAACTTTTGTAGAGCTTACAGGCTCTGATAATGTATCTAATGCTATCAGTTTTACTGCTACCGGTGGTACTGGCGGCATTGGACAAAGGGATCCATCAGGTGGTGGTAAAGGTTATGGCGGTAACGGCGGCGCCGGTGGTGCTGCAAGTGTCAATTTAACAGTCAGTGGCGCTGACGTTACTCATGATGCTATTACTTTGACCGCTACCGGCGGTGCTGGTAATGTAGGTGGTCTGGGGGGAGAAAGTCTTTTCAATAAAATTTACTCGGACGAAACCGGCAGTAACGGAGGTGATGGTGGCAAGGCAGAGGTCAGTATCACGGTTACCGGACAAAAATATACAGCAGGCGATGTTACCCTGAGCGCTGTTGGGGGTGTTGGAGCAGATAGCAAGAATTTAATAACTAATGGAAGCCACTACGGCAACGAGGATAAATTAGAAGTTGATGCTGATGGGAACGTAGCAAAAATCGGCGGCGGCGGTGCTGGTGGCAGCGCTTCTGCCGCAGGTTTTGTGCTTGGGGCTGAAAGCAGTCTGGTCCAAACAGTTACCGCTGCTGATGTAACAATTACTGCGACCGGTGGTAAAGGCGGCGATATTGAACGCAGCTCCAGCTCCGGTTATATTTCTGGTGCTTTTGGTGGTATTGGTGGCGCTGCTGAAGCGTATGGTATTAAAATAGCAACATTGCTGCCACAGGAGGTTGTTTTTACTGCCAACAGCATTAGTGTAACTGCGACTAGTGGTGCTGGTGGTAGCGCAAATATGCCTGTACACAGCGCAGCAAATTTGGTCGATACGGGTGGTGCCAATGCCTATGGCATTTTTAACAATCAAGGTTCATTAACTGCCAGTGTTACCGGTGATATTATTTCTACTGCTACAGGTGGTGACCTCGGTTCTATTGGTCACGGCAAGATGGGGGCTCCTGGTTACAGTTATGGAGACCCAGAAGAGTTTAATGGTGGAGACGGTAGTAATGGCAGGACGACTGGTTTAAAAGGTAGTACGGCTGTGGCAGCAGGAGCGTATAATGAAGCGGGCAAGAGTGCCGTCGAAGCAAATAATATTACAGTAACGGCAACCGGAGGCAGTGGCAGTGAAGGTGCTACTGGCGGTAAGGGTGGTGATGGTGGTAATGCTATGTACACTTCTTCTGGCAATGGCGGCAACGGTGGTACCGGCGGTAATGGTGGTACCGGCGGCAATGGTGGTACCGGCGGCAATGGTATAGCTGTCGGTGCCCAAAATATCAATGGTAGTAGCCTGATAACAGCAGCTAAGCTATCGGCTGTGGCCGTGGGCGGCAACGGCGGTAGCGGTGGTACTGGTGGCACCGGAGGAAAGGGTGGCGATGGCGGAAACGGAAATGGTGCCGGTTATACTGGTGGTAACGGCGGCGATGGTGGTACGGGTGGTACAGGTGGCAGTGCCTTTGCCTATGGCGTGCAGAGCAGTGGTGGCAAAACAGAACTGGCTGTTGATATGATAGTGGCAACTGCGACAGGAGGTAATGGTGGTACGGCTGGCACGGCTGATAACGGCGGTACTGGCGGCAATGGAGGAGCTGGTTATGCTAGCGCGACACCTGGAGCAGCTGGTTCTGCTGGTGGTGTTGGTTCTGCTGGTGCTGCCGGCAGTATTGCTGCAGAAGCTAAAGCTTACGGTATTTATGCCGAACAAAATGCAGTTGTTGACCTGCATGCCAAAACTCCTAACGGCACAATTACCATTGGTGCCAAAGCAACAAATAGTTTAGCAAACGAAGCCTATGCTGTTTATGCAGATAATGCCGTGGTATTGTTTAACGATAGCGCTGTTTTGAACAGCGATGGTACTGGCACTGATAATACAGTTTTGACCTATCTAAACAATGCTACTTTGGGATTTGGTGGCACTGAAGCTTACCGCACTGTTACCGGCGGCACTTTGACGTTAGAGGGCAGTAATACTTTTAGGGTAAATACTGATTTGGCAACAGGAACGGCAGACAAATTTACTTTTGATAGCCTTGCAGCAGGCAGCAGCACTGCCGCACAATACATCACTGTCGGTTATGATGCTGCGCTTGATCCTTATAAAGCTGGCAGTATCGAAGCCAACGGCGGCACGCCGATAGATGTTTTAGAAATAACAACTAATTTGAACGGACAGGATTTGAGTAATTTTATAGGCGGCAGTTCTACACTGGACAGTGCGATTTATCAGTTTAAGACTAATACTGATGTTAAACTTGACAGCACTGGTAAAAAAGTACAGGTCACAGGCGTGACTACTACCAAAACAATGATCGCCTCCGAAAGCGTTAAAACAGCCAGCGACGCACAAATGGCGCTGGGCAGCATGTGGCGCATGGAAGGCAACAACCTGATGAAGCGCATGGGCGACCTGCGCAATGACAGCGAAGCTGCCAAAGGTGGTGTGTGGGCGCGCTACTACAGGGGAGAACTGAGCGCTGACAGTGCTTATGACCGTAACTTCAGCCAGGATTACACTGCCTTCCAGGGTGGTATCGATAAGGTGCAGGATTACAAAGGTGGCAAGTTATATACAGGTATCGCAGTGAATCGCATCGACAGCAACGCCGGTTATACGGCAGGCAGCGGTGATTTGAGCAGCACTGGCGTGGGTTTATATGCCAGCTGGTTAGGTGGCAAAGGTCACTACATCGACGTAATCGCCCGTGGTAGCAAGCTGAGCAATGATTTTAAACTGGTAGATCTAAGCGGTAATGCCGCAAAGGCCGATTATGATACATGGGCTTACGGTATCAGCGCCGAATATGGCTACAGGCAAAACCTGAACTCAGGCTGGTTTGTAGAGCCGCAGGCCGAACTGAGTCTGGGCCATGTCAATAGTGTTGATTACACTATGAGTAATGGTGCCAAAATAGCAAATGATAGCATCAACAGCGCTGTTACCCGTTTAGGCGTGTTGGGTGGCAAAGAGTTTACTATCAATAACCGCCCCAGCAATGCCTATGTTAAGGCTTCTGTGCTGCACGACTTTGGCGGCAATGGTGGCGCAACTGCTTATTACGGCAGCGACAGCCTGGCTATGCAGACAGGCGACTTGACGGGCACCTGGTATGAGGTGGGCGTGGGCGCCAACTTGGGCATTGCCAAAAACAGCAACCTGTATTTTGACGCACTCAAAACCTTTAAAGGCAGCATCCGTACCGATTGGCAGATCAACGCCGGGTTAAGGTTCAGCTTCTAAAAGCAACAGACTATTTTTAAGCTGAAAAGCACTAAAAAGACCGAACAGATTCGATGTTTGATCTGTTCGGTCTTTTATTTATTTTCCTGCTATGGCGTAAGCCAAAAGACGCAGGAAGCGGATAAGTTGTTTATATTTACTTAGCGATTTTCAAAGCTCCTTATTGTTTTTTAGTAGGGCCTGTGCCAGCTGGTTTAAGCAGTTGGTAAGCTTATCCAGCCTTTGCTCCATACGCAGCAGCAGGTACCAGCTCAGCACCATGGGGAAACCAAAGTTGCCCACGGCGCTGAAAATTTCTTTGGTATCCATGGCGGTTAGGCCAGCACAGAAACGGTAACGGTTTTGATACGGGCTTCAACAAATTCGCTGAGCGCTTCGCCGCCGCTGGTGAGGACGTTGGCTTCGATGATTTTGGCAGCCGCCTATCGACCATGAGGTCAACAAACGGCGGGTGCATGAATTGATAAAGCATTTAGCAAGGCGGCAGTAGCAATAAAAAACTCAGGTCTTTTTAGACCTGAGTTTTTTGTATGTTGTGCCGTTGTCTTTTGTTGTGATATTTAAGCAATGTGTGCTTTATAACATAATAAATAATAAATATTGTTACCTGGTATAGATTTATTATACAAACTTTGGTAAAATATATAATACAAATAAAATATCTGTATAATAAAGCGGATCCTTAGAGGGGTATTTTTATGAAACCACATTGTGATGGAGATATTGGCTACAGTACTTTTTTAGAAGCGGCAGGGATCAATATATGCCGGTATTTGTTGGATGATAAGCTGACTATTTTATGGGCCAATGATAACTTTTATGCCAGTTCAGGTTATCCGAAAGCGGAGTATCAGGCTTTGTTTCCCTGTATCAAGAGCTATTATAAAGCTTACCCGGAGGAGTTTGCAAAGATCAAAGCAGCCTGCGACAGTGCTTTGGCAGGGGCCGAGCATAAAATAAAGGTTGACTGCCGCCGGCCGCTGAAGAATGGCAATTGCATCTGGATCGATATCAGGGGGCAGGTAACGGGAGAAACGGTGGACGGCATTCCTGTTGCGATGGCTGTTTATGCGGATATCAGCGACGTAGTGGACCTGCAGGCTGAACGCGACCAGCTGCTGGATGAAAAAACACGTTATTTTGAATGGATGATGGACGAGTATGTCGGCAATATTTATATATCCGATGTCCATACTTATGAGCTGCTGTTTTTGAATAAAACGGCCTGCGACACTTTAAACAGAGCTAAAGACGAGATGCTGGGGCATAAATGCTATGAGGTTATACAGGGTAGAACCAGTCCTTGTCCGTTTTGCAACAATGACCAGTTAACGGAAGATGATGTTTACGCCTGGAAGTTTGATAACCCTAAATTGAATAAGACTTTTATGATCAGGGATCGCATCATCAACTGGCAGGGGCATAAGGCGAGGATCGAACTTGCGCATGATATGCTGAGCAGTGAATATAAGCTGATGAAAAAGGATATGGAAAGGGATGCTATTTTAAAAACTATCCCTGGCGGCCTGGGGCGCGTCGATGCCAGGGACTGTGAAACGATACTTTGGTATGGGGGCGGGTTTTTAAATCTGATCGGCTATACGGCCGAGCAGTTTGAGACAGAGCTGCAATCTAAATGCTCTTATGTGCATCCTGACGACAGGGAGAGGGCTTTTAAGTTGATGCGGTCGCTGAAGAAAACAGGCGATAATGCTATTTTTGAGTGCAAGTTTGTCACCCGTGCTGGTGAGACGCGTATTTTAATGATTACTTTGTGTTATATTGACGCCAAGGAAAGCTGGGATGACATACCTTCTTTATACAGCGTCGGTATCGACGTGACTAAGGAGCGGTTGGAACAGAACCGTCAGCGTCAGGCATTGGAGGATGCGTACCAGTCGCTGCATGTGGCTAATTTAGCTAAAAGCAATTTTTTGTCTTCGATGTCGCATGATATCCGCACACCGATGAATGCTATTATTGGTATGACGGCTATTGCCAAGATGAATTTGCAGACGCCTGAAAAGGTGAGCGGCTGTTTGGAGAAGATCAATGTTTCCAGTAAGCATTTACTGCAGCTGATCAACGAGGTGCTGGATATGTCGAAGATCGAGAGCGGCAAGGTGGACCTTGTTTTGGAGGCAGTGAGCCTGCCAGAGGTGGTGGACAATATTGTGAGCATGTGTCAGCCGCTGATACTGGAAAAACAGCATAAGTTTAAGGTGAATATTGGCAAAGTGCGCAACGAGCATGTGTTAACGGACGGCGATCGCTTACAGCAGGTGTTTATGAACCTGCTTTCCAATGCTGTAAAATATACGCCGCCGGGCGGCTGTATTAGTATGACGATCAACGAGCTGGCGGCGGAGCTGCCGAATAAGGGCACGTATGAGTTTGTGTTTCAGGATACTGGTATCGGTATGTCGGAGGCTTATTTACAGCATATTTTTGAACCTTTTTCGCGGGCCGATGATGCCAGGATCAGTAATGTGCAGGGCACGGGGCTTGGCTTGGCAATAACGAAGAACATTGTGCAGATGATGAACGGGACTATCCAGGTACAGACCAGGCTGGGCGAGGGCAGTACATTTACAGTGTCGGTGCCGCTGGAACTGCAGATGAAAGAGGAGTTTGTTTATGAGGAAATGTTGGGCCTGCCTGTTTTGGTGGTAGACGATGACAGGGTAGTGTGCGAAAATACGTCGCTGCTGCTGACTGAGCTGGGGATGCGCGGCAGCTGGGTGTTGTCGGGCTATGAGGCAGTGGAAACAGTGAGGGCTGCCCATGAGCGGCAGGATGATTTTTATGCAGTTATTTTAGATTGGAAAATGCCGGGTATGGACGGTTTGGAAACGCTGCGGTCTATTCGCAGCCAGGTCAGCACCAAGGTACCTATTATTATCATTTCTGCTTATGATTATTCGCATATCGAGCAGGAGTTTATCGATGCCGGCGCCAATGCGTTTATCAGCAAGCCGTTGTTTAAGTCGAAAATGTTGCATGCCCTGCAGCTGTTTTGCGATAGCTGCAAAACAGAAAACCACGCTGCGGCAGATGAGAAGCAGTATGCTGATTTGTCGGGTAAACGAATACTGCTGGTAGAGGATAACATGCTGAACCGTGAGATCGCGGTGGATCTTTTGCAGCTATATGGCCTGATTGTGGAGGAAGCGGAAAATGGGCAGGTGGCTGTTGATTCTTTTAGCAGGTCGGAACCTGGCTACTATGATTTTATTCTGATGGATATCCAGATGCCGGTCATGGACGGCTACGAGGCGACGGTGGCGATCCGTAGCATGGAACGTGCTGACGCCGTTAAGATACCTATTTTGGCACTAACGGCCAATGCCTTTGTGACGGATGTGGGCAAGGCCAGAAATGCGGGGATGAACGACCATATCAGTAAGCCGATAAACTTGGAGGTGTTGTTTGCGGCGTTGCGAAAATGGGTGGCTTGAAGGCCAGATTTTAAGTAGTTGCAGATGAAATAGGAATAAAGCTTATAAAAAAGGCCATACAGAGAAAGCTCTCTGTATGGCCTTTCGATTTTTAGCGTTATTTTATTCGCCTAAAAGCTGTGCCTTTAGCTGGCGGTATTCGCGGGGGAAGTAGGCTGTTAGCTGGGATTCACGGTGGTCGTAGCCATAGGCGCGGCGGGTGATGCTGACGATGGGCGGCGCCTGGATACGTTTGGCGACGGCCAGGGTGTGCATCAGCTTCCACCAGTGTTCCAGATCGGCGATAAAGCTTTTGGCATCGGGAAAGGCCGCACTGATGATGCCTGCTTCGCAGCCGATATGCTCGGCCAGGGTGCCTTCACTGTACCAGCGCAGGACCTCGGCGGGTGATGTTTTGCGCCACTGCTCGAGGAAGCTGCGAAAGAGCCTGTCGTGATAGGGATAGATGAGCGGGTCGCCGCCGGTGCCGACAGTCTGCTCGGAGGAAAGCTCGGCGCTGGGACGGATGGTGAAGATGGCTTCGGGCAGCACGGTGCGTTGAAAGACGCTTTCGTTGAGGTAGCGCCCCAGTTCGTAGACGTGGTGCTTCCACAGGTCGCCGATGGGTGCCAGTGCGCCGCAGATGTCGCCGTAGAAGGTGGCATAGCCGACGGTGAGCTCGGTTTTATTGGAATTACAGGAGAAGGCGCCGCCAAAGGCTGCTGCCAATCCTGCCACGACGCGGGAGCCGCGGTCGCGTGATTGGATGTTTTCGTAGATGAAGGGTGTTACCTCAAGCTGGAAGTCGAGGTGTTGGTTATAGCTGTGGATCTTAGTTTGGGTAAGCTGCGCTTTTGTGTTGAGGCAGCTTTCAGTAATGGGGATAACGGCGTAATTGGCGCCCAGTGATTGGGCGGTCTGTTCGGCGATCGTCTGCGTCATGGGCGAGTTGTAGCGGCTGGGCATATTCACCAGCAGTACGTTATCGGGGCCCAGGATATCGACGAACAGGGCGGCTGTAACGGCGCTGTCGATGCCGCCGGAGAGCCCAACGGTGATTTTGCCGATGCCTGCCTGCTCTAAAAAGCGCTGGCAGCCGTAACGCAGGCTGTGGTATATTTCTTCGATCTCGCTGCGGGGATCGGCGGTAAGGCCGCTGGTGTCGATGACTTTGGCTTTGCTGTCCCAGCTGGCGCACAAGGTGGCTTCATCATACATGGGCGCATCGGTAAGCAGCCAGCCGTCGGGGCCATAAACACAACTGCAACCGTCGAAGGTAAAAATGTTTTTGCCGTTGTTTTGGATGCCTACGTTGTTGCAGTAGATGACGGGTAAGTTTGTTTTTTTAGCGGTACCGCCAAACAGGCGGTGCCGTTTGCTGTTTTTACTAAGGCTGAAGGGAGAGCAGGAGATGTTGCATAAAAGCTCGGCTCCGTGCTGCGCCAAAAGCTGGGGCACATCTAAAAAGTAGTTTTCGGTCCAGCCGTCTTCGCACAGCATCACGCCCAAACGCACGCTTTCGCCGCGGGCGGTGATGGTGAGGGGCTGGTGCAGGCTGCTGACGGGTTTATCAAGCTCAAGCGCCAGCTGCCGCAGGCCGTAAAAGTGACGGTTGTCGTCGAATTCGCGGTAGTTGGGCAGGGCGTTTTTGATGATGAAGTCGTAGGGCAATGTGCCGTTAGTAAGCAGCTTACCATGTTGGGCCGCAAAGGCGGCGTTGTATTTACGGGCGCGTCCGTCTTCGTTGCGCTTGCTGTTATCAAGGGCGATGTTGCCGAAGATGACGCAAAGGTCGCCGTAAGCGGCTGTTGCGGCAATGATCTCGTCACCGTAGGCGGCGCAGTCTTCCACAAAGGCCGTTTGTTCCCACAGGTCACCTAAAAAGTAGCCCGGTACTGCCAGCTCGGGCAGCAGCAGGATATCTATACCTTCCTGGTGGGCCATGGCCAGATGGTGCAGGATTTTTTTGCTGTTCAAATCCGGGCGTCCGGCAATGATTTCTATTTGTCCACAGGCTATTTTTAGTGCCACAGTACACCTCGTTTAAATAGTTTTGCAATATTTTAAAGACTATTATTGATTTGCGTTTAAAAACCTATGATGTTATTATAGCAGAAGGAAGGCGGTTGTGCCACTTTCAGAGGGGGTAAAAGATGTTATGAAACAGAAAAAAACCAATGCGGCTCGTAAGCTGGATGATTTGAAGCTGGCGTACCGTTTGATGGAATATACTGTAGACGAGGAGCATTTGGACGCGGTGCATGTGGCTGCCGAAGTGGGTATGCCGGCGGCACAGGTGTTTAAAACACTGGTTGTGCGGGGCGATAAAACGGGTGTTGTTTTTGCCTGCATACCCGGTGACGGCGAGCTTGACTTGAAGGCGCTGGCGAAGGCGAGCGGCAACAAGCGGGCCGAGCTGGTGTCTTTAAAAGAGGTGCTACCTTTGACGGGGTATATTCGCGGTGGCTGTTCGCCTTTGGGCGCTAAAAAGAACTACCCGGTCTATATGGACGCCAGCTGCAATGGCTGGGACGAGATCGCAGTGAGCGCCGGGGTGCGGGGGATGCAGATAGTTGTTGCGCCTGCCGATTTGCAGCAGGCCACAAGGGCCGTTGTTGCGCCTTTGACTTTTTGAATACATAGAAAATACTTGTTTGGAAAATATAAATGTGGTATGATTTTCCCGTAGTGAATGAAGGAAAGTGAGGTTCCTGCAATGTTATTTGTAAGCACCCGCGGTAAAACTGATATGGTATGCTCGGCTCACGCTATTACTCGTGGCCTGGCTGACGATGGCGGTTTGTTTGTGCCGCAGAAATTTTCGGAACTTTCGCTGGGCGAGATCGTTTCCATGCGTAGTATGACTTATAAAGAGCGGGCGGTAGCTATTTTATCGCTGTTTTTAACTGATTATACCAAGGAAGAGCTGTTTGAGTGCGCCGATGCTGCTTATGCGCAGGCTAAGTTTGGCGCGGAGCCTGTGCCTTTGGTACAGGTAAATGGCAATACTGATGTGCTGGAGCTGTGGCACGGGCCTACTTCGGCGTTTAAGGATATGGCGTTACAGATTTTGCCGCACCTTTTGACGAAGGCGATGGCTAAGACCGGCGAAAGCAATAAGGTAGTTATTTTGGTAGCTACTTCGGGCGATACTGGCAAGGCGGCTTTAGAGGGCTTTGCTAATGTGAAGGATACAGAGATCATCGTATTCTATCCTGAGGACGGTGTCAGCGCCATCCAAAAGCATCAGATGCTGACCCAAAGTGGCGATAACGTGCGCGTTATTGGCATCAAGGGCAATTTTGACGATGCGCAGCGGGGCGTGAAGGAGATCTTCAGCGATACTGCTTTAGCAGATGAGCTGGCCAGCAAGGGCTTTGTGTTCAGCTCGGCTAATTCTATCAACTGGGGCCGTCTGGTGCCGCAGATAGTTTATTATTTTAGTGCTTATAGCGACGCTGTGGCTAAGGGCCGCATCAAAGCCGGAGAGAAGATCAATTTTTCTGTGCCGACGGGCAATTTCGGCGATATTCTGGCTGGTTATTATGCCAAGCTGATGGGGCTGCCGGTGGCGAAGTTTATTTGCGCTTCCAACAGCAACAATGTTTTGAGTGATTTTATCAACACGGGTATTTACGACAGGCGCCGTGATTTTTATAAAACGGTTTCGCCGTCGATGGATATTCTGGTTTCGAGTAATTTGGAACGCCTGTTGTACAGCATTACCGGCAATGACGCCGCCAGGGTGTCGGAGTGGATGCAGCAATTAGCGACTAACGGTACTTATAACGTAGGCGAAAAAGTTAATAACAGTATTTTAGAAGAGTTTTTTGGCGCCTGGGTCGACGAGCTGGAGACTGAAGAAACTATTGGCCGGGTGTTCAACGACGACGGCTATCTGCTTGATCCGCATACGGCGGTAGCCTGGCGGGCCTGCGAAAAATACCGCTTGGTATCCAGCGACGATACTTACTGCATCGTGCTGTCGACGGCCAGCCCGTACAAGTTCAGTGATGTGGTGCTGAAGGCGACTGGCAGCGAGGACGATGCGAAGCTGGCACCCTTTGACGGGCTGCGTAAGCTGCACGAGCTTAGCGGTTTGCCGGTGCCGGAACCGATGCTGGCGATGGAAACGCTGCCTGTTTTACATAAGGACGTTATTGAGGCCGGCGAGATGAAGGCGGCAGTAAAAACGGCTTTAAAGGTGTAAATAAGCATTGGTAATAAAGACTGCGCTTACCGCTTTGCGGTAGGCGCGTTTTGTTTTTTAGTAAACTTTGGTATAAAAATGTATGAATATTACTTTTTTTATTTAAATTGGAGGAAAAAGCAGGGATTTTGCGGTAAATTCTAGAATAATTACAGTTATAAAAATTTATAACCAAGTTAGGAGCTGAAGAAGATGCCATATTTGTTTTTTACTTTATTTATCAGTGTTATCGTGGCTGTGTTTGCAGTGCAGAATGCCGTTAGTGTGTCGCTGAATTTTGCTGTGTGGACGATGCAGACGAGTTTGGTGATCGTTATTTTGGGTTCGGCCCTGCTGGGTGCTTTGGCAACCTTGTTTTTTACCCTGATGATGAAAGCGAAGCATTACCTGCAAGATAAAAAAACGCGCGAGGAAGTGGCTGCCCTGCAAAAGGACAATGCCAAGCTGCGTGAGGAAGTGGCGATGCTGATGCATACGCAAAAATTACATAAAGAAGCTGCGGCTGTGCCGGAACAGGCAGTAACGGCGGCAGAAGAATGAGAAAACGCAAGATTTGGCAGCTGCAGAAGTGTGACAGAGAATATGCTGCAAGCATCGCTGCTGATCTGGGGGTTTCGCCTGTTGTGATCGGAGTGCTTCTGAACAGGGGCGTCAGGGACAAGGATGAGATCAAAGAATTTCTGTTTGGCAGTGAGCAGCCTTTTCACGAGCCTTTGCTGATGAAGGATATGCAGCAAGCGGCGGAACGTATTTTGGAGGCTGTAGCTAATAAAGAACAAATAACTGTTTACGGCGATTACGATGTGGATGGTATCAGTGCCAGTTCGCTGCTGTACCTGTATTTAAAGGGCATCGGCGCCGCAGTCAACACTTATATACCCCGGCGTAAAAACGAGGGCTACGGCTTGAATAACGAGGCACTGGCAGCTTTAGCTGCCGAGGGCACGACGCTTTTGGTGACGGTGGACTGCGGTATCAGTGGTGTAGACGAGGTGGCGGCTGCTCCGGCGGGGCTGGATATCATCATTACCGACCATCATACGCCGCCCGAGGTTTTGCCGGCGGCTTACGCTATCGTTAATCCGCATCAGCGTGATTGTAAATATCCGTTTAAATATCTTTCAGGCGTTGGCGTAGCCTTTAAGCTGTGCCAGGGCCTGCACCAGATGCAGCACCTGACCGAGCCTTTGTGGTCGGATATGACGGAGCTGGTTGCTTTAGGTACTGTGGCAGACATTGTGCCGCTGCGTGGCGAAAACCGCGCTTTGGTAAAGCTGGGGCTGGCAGCGATGGAGCATACCAAAATAGTTGGTCTGCGCAAGCTGATCGAGCATAGCGGCTGCCCACAGCAGAATATTTTGGCAGAGAATATCGGCTTTATTCTGGCGCCGCGGCTGAATGCCGTGGGGCGTTTGGAACACGCCCAGTCGGCGGTAGAACTTTTGGTGACCGATGATGCGGCGAAAGCGGACGAGGTGGCCGAGCAGCTGAACGAAGAAAACGTTTTGCGGCAGGAGATCAGCCGCAAGATATTTATTGAGGCTGAGGCGATGCTGGCCCAGCAGGAACGCATCGAAACGGCCATCGTACTGGCTAAAGAGGGCTGGCATGCTGGCGTTATCGGGATCGTGGCTTCGCGCCTGGTCGATAAATACCATTTGCCGGCTATCCTGATCAGTATCGACGGCGAGTCGGCTAAGGGCAGCTGCCGCAGTATCCCGGCGCTGGATTTATACAGCGCTTTGAATGAATGCAGCGAGCTTTTGCTGCAATTTGGCGGCCATCATCAGGCGGCGGGGCTTACTTTGCGGGCGGCCAGGGTAGAGTCGTTTAAGAAACGTTTTTTAGGTGTGGTAAAGGGGCGGCTGACGCTGGCTGATTACCAGCCGCGTTTGAAAATAGAGTGTTTGCTTGATAAAAAGGAAGAGGTTTCCTTGCAGCTGGTAAAAGAGCTGGCTTTGTTGGAACCTTTGGGTTGTGATAACCCGCCGCCGCTGTTTGCTTTTAGGGACGCTGTGGTGCATTATCCGCGAACCTTTGGCCGCGATAATAACCATCTGCGTTTTTATACCGATTACGGCAGCCATACTTACCACAGTATTATGTGGAATGGCGCCCCCGATCTGGTGTGCCTGTACAACAACGCTGTGGTTGATTTGGCTTTTATGCCCAAGCTGAATGTTTGGAAAGAAAAGGCCAGCGTAAATTTGCAGGTAGTGGACTTTGACCAGGCCTTGCAGGTGCACGATTACCGCAATTGTAACAGCGGTAAGGAAACAGTTTTGAAAAACATTTTACAAACAAGCGAAAAAACAGTAATATATGTAAATAACACTGCTGCGGTGCCGCAGCTTGTAAAGCTACCTTATGTACAGGTACTTGCCTACGGCGAGCCAGCGGATGAAAATGCGGAGAATATAGTTTTTTACGAACTGCCGCTGGTCGACGTGCTGGAGCCGGGGGCTTTCCCTGTGCCCAGGGGAGCCGGTAAACGGCTGCTGCTTTTATATACCCGCGATGAGGCGGAAAAGCAGTGCCTGGAGCTGGAAAAAAGCTATCCGGTACGCAGCCAGCTGGTGCACGCTTACAAAGAGCTGGCCTGCACGCTGCGTAAACAGGCTGTTATCGACTGTGATGATCTGCTGCGGTCGTCGGCTAATATTTCGAAAAACGCTTTGAAGATTTTTGAGGAGCTGGAGTTTATCCGTATCGAAAACGGTAAGATCAGCTTTGGCAGTTTGCAGAAAAATGATTTGCAGAATTCGCCGACGTTCAGGGGATTGCAGGAAAAGGGACGTTTGGCTTTCACTAATTGCCAGAGAATGACACAGATAGGGCCCGAGGCTATTATTGGGCTTTGGCAGGAAAGACGATTCAATAAATAAGGAAGTGCTAAGATGCCTGAAACGGGAAACGTTGTTTGTGTGGAGGATTTTTTTGCGACAATAGAAAGCTATTTGAATAAGGAACAGGTGGAGTTTGTTCGTAAGGCTTATGATGTGGCTGCTGAGGCACATGCCAGCCAGCGCCGTAAATCGGGCGAGCCTTATATCATCCATCCGCTTGGCGTAGCCACGATCTTATCGCAGCTCCAGCTGGACGAACTGACTTTGGCGGCAGCTTTTTTGCACGATGTGGTGGAAGATACTGATATCAGCCTTGAGAAGCTGACGGAGATGTTTGGCCAGAAGGTGGCCGACTTGGTGGACGGCGTAACGAAGCTTGGCAAGATCGAGTATATTTCTAAGGAAGAACAGCAGATAGAGAACTACCGTAAGATGTTTTTGGCGATGGCTAAGGATATACGCGTAGTTATGATAAAACTGGCCGACAGGCTGCATAATATGCGGACGATGAAGTTTATGCCTGTGCATAAGCAGCAGTCTATTTCGCGCGAGACGATGGAGATTTATGCACCTTTGGCTCACCGTTTAGGTATCTATACCATCAAATGGGAGCTGGAGGACTTGGCCTTTCGTTATATGGAGCCGGAGATCTATTATGACCTGGTAGAACAGGTTAAGGTCAAACGCCGCGAGCGCGAGGAGATGATCCATGCGGCTATGGGCGAGATCAAGGAGCACCTTGACGCTATGGACGTGCGCTGCGAGATCCAGGGCCGGCCAAAGAATTTTTACAGTATCCATAAAAAGATGCTGCGTGACCATAAGGAATTGAGCGAGATCTACGATCTTTTGGCGATCCGCGTTTTAGTGGACAGCGTTAAGGATTGTTATGGCACTTTAGGCGTGGTGCATAGTATGTGGCGTCCGATACCGGGCCGCTTTAAGGATTATGTGGCCGTGCCGAAGTCGAATATGTACCAGTCGCTGCATACTACGGTGCTGTATGGCAACGGTCAGCCGCTGGAGATCCAGATCAGGACTTTTGAGATGCACCGTATTTCCGAATACGGTATCGCCGCCCACTGGCGCTATAAGGAAAGCGGCGGCAGCAAGCCTGCCCCGGCCGCAGCCGGTGGCGATAAAACCTTTGACGCCAAGCTGTCGTGGCTGCGTCAGCTGCTGGAATGGCATCAGGATATGAGCGATTCCCGCGATTTCGTCAATACGGTGAAGATGGATGTTTTCGCCGATGAGGTGTTTGTGTTTACGCCGCGTGGTGATGTTATCGACCTGCCGGTGGGCGCTGTGCCCATCGATTTTGCTTACCGCATCCATACGGATGTTGGCAACCGCTGCGTCGGCGCCAAGGTCAACGGGCGTATCGTGCCTCTTGATTATAAGCTTAGCAACGGCGATATCGTCGAGGTCATCACCTCGAAGCAGGCCGCAGGACCCAGCCGTGACTGGATCAATATCGTTGGTTCATCGGATAGCCGCAATAAGATCAAATCCTGGTTTAAAAAGGAGCGGCGCGAAGATAATATCATCAAGGGCCGCGAGATGTTGGAAAAAGAATGTAAGCGTTTGGGCTATGATGCCAAGGTGCTGCTGAAGGGCGAGAAGCTGAAAGACGTAAGCATACAGCTGCGTCTGGATAACGAAGAGAACCTGATGGCGACTATCGGCTACGGTGGCATTACCATCAACAGTGTAATGTCGAAGCTGGTAGAGTTGTATAAAAAAGAGCAGAAGCTGACGACTACCAAAGACCTGTCACAGCTTTTAGCCGAGCTGAAACCCCGTCGCTCGAAGGCCAAAGCCAGCCATGGCATTTTGGTGAAGGGCGAAGAGGGTATTATGGTGAAGCTGGCGCGCTGCTGCAATCCGATCCCTGGCGATCCGGTCATCGGCTACATTACCCGTGGCAGCGGAATTTCGGTACACCGCAGGGATTGCCCTAATGTAATGAACAGCAGCCCCGAGGAGCAGAGCCGACTGATCGAGGTGGCGTGGGATATCGCGACCGATTCACTGTACAAGGTCAGTATCATTATCACGGCGGGTGACCGTCCCGGTATGATGGCCGACATCATGATGGTAATGAGCGAGTCGAAGCTGAATATCAATGCGCTGAATTGCCGTATCGATAAGCAGAAGATGGCGAATATCAGTATGGGTATCGACATTGGCAATTTGGAACAGCTGGATAATATTATGAACAAGATCAAACGCATGAAAGGCGTTTATACCGTGGAAAGAATGATTTCTAACGGCCAAGGAGGTTGACGTGAGAGCAGTTGTGCAACGTGTCGACAGCGCGTCGGTAGCTGTGGAGGGCGCCGAGGTTGGCAGTGTGGGCAAGGGCCTGCTGGTGCTGCTGGGCGTCGAAAAGGAAGATACTGATAAAGATTTAGAGTATTTGCTTGATAAAGTGGTGGGCCTGCGCATTTTTGAAGACGGGCAGGAAAAAATGAACCTGTCGGTAACAGATGTGGGCGGCGGGCTGCTGGTGGTTTCGCAGTTTACCCTGTACGGCGATTGCCGCAAGGGCAAGCGGCCATCTTTTGATAAGGCGGCTGGTGCGGAAATGGCTAATGCTTATTATGAAAAATTCGTTGCCGGTGCACGGGCCAGGGGCCTTAGCGTCGGTACGGGACAGTTTCAGGCGCATATGCTGGTGAGCCTGGTGAATAATGGCCCGGTGACGATTTTATTAGACAGTAAAAAGAATTTTTAAGGAGGATTGACATGAAGGTTTTAAAAATGGAAGTTGGTATGCTTGGTACTAACTGTTATATAGCTATCAACGAGGCAACAAATCACGGCGTTGTGGTCGATCCTGGCGGAGACGGCGACAGGATAGTTGCCGCTGTAAAAAAAGAGGGCGTTACTATCGATGCTATCTTTATCACGCACGGTCACAGCGACCATATCATGGGGTTGGAAGAGGTGCGTAAGGCTACCGGTGCCAAGGTCTATGTCAGCGAGGAAGATGCTGAGATGCTGACCAAGGCTACCAGCAATCTTTCGGCTTATATGGGCATGGATGCAGCTTTTGCTCCTGCCGATAAGGTTTTTAAAGACGGCGAGACGGTGACTGAGGCCGGACTTGATTTTAAAGTGCTTGCTACTCCGGGCCATACCCGCGGCGGCGTGTGCCTTTTGTGCGGCGACGTGGTGTTCTGCGGCGATACGGTTTTTGCCGAGTCCATCGGCCGTACCGATCTGCCCGGCGGGTCGTACAAACAGATATTGGAATCGATCAAAGCTAAAATTTTGGTGCTGCCTGACGAAACAAAACTTTTGCCCGGGCATGGACCTGCAACTACAGTTGGATGGGAGAGACGCAGAAATCCGTTTCTGCAATAAGTAAAAATGATCAAAAGCATCAAGCTGCTAACACACAGTACAACTTTTAAATTGGCAGTAGCGGCGGGCGTATCCTTCGTTTTATACGAACTGGCCGCCTTCCTCTTTCCGATCCTTTTAGCGATAGGGATGGCGTTTGCCCTGTACCCGGTATCGAATATGTTTTCGCGCATCACTGTAGGGCAGGGTACTATCCATTTATCGCGCGTAGTGGCGATCGCTCTGGCATTTATAGCCTTCGGGCTGTTTGTGTTTTTGGTTGTCACCTTTATTTTGTTGCCGTTGTTTGGGCAGATCAACGATTTGGTGGCGAAGCTGCCTGACTATACAACGAGGGTGGAATCGACCAATATGGACTGGCTTTTAAAGGATCCGGCCGATTATCCGCAGCTGCCGTATAATTTTGAGACCCTGATCGATGACGCTATGACTTGGATCATGGGTTTTATGGGTGGTATTTTCCGCAATTTGTTCAAATCGACGATGGATATCATTGCCAATCTGGTCGGTTTGATCGTCGTGCCGTTTTTAGCCTTTTATTTTTTGAAGGACTGGCGCGAATTGCGCTTGATGATGATCAATTTGTTTACTTATGAAACGCAGCCGAAGGTAGCACATATTCTGGACGAGATCGGCAGAACACTGAGTGCTTATATCCAGGGTTTGGCCAAGCTGAGTATGATCGCGGGCGTTTGCATCACTATCGGCGTGGCGGTGCTGGGGATCCAGTTCCCGCTGGTATTTGGCCTGCTGGCCATTATGGCCGAGACGGTGCCGGTAGTAGGGCCGCTGATGGGTGCTGTACCGGCGGTGTTTATTGCTTATTCGCAAAATACGACGCTGGCGTTTTCGGTAGCGTTGTTTTATCTGGTGTTTTATCAAATCGACGGTAATATCCTGATGCCGCGCATTATGGGCAGCAAAATCGACCTGCATCCGGTTGTGCTTATTTTGAGCCTTTTGATCGGCGCCAAGCTGTACGGTATTTTGGGAATGTTGTTTGCCGTGCCGGTGGCAGCCGTTTATAGAGTGCTGTATAAGGAGTTGTGGCACAGTCCCGACGAGCCACGCCCGACAGGAGAGAAGTTATAGAGTTTATGACGTTTTGTGATTACAGCTTACAACAAAATTTACCTTATGATTTAACGCGGCCTGTCGCAGAGATGGCCGCGTTCTTTGGCCTTGCGGCGCAAAGTGGCAGCGAGAACCTGCTGACGGTAACATCAGAGGGAACTGCCTGCGTCGCTGTTTGGCAGGGCAGGGGTGGCAGACGCATAGTTAGCCAGCCCTTTGCTATTAGGCAGGATGTGCGGGGAGAGTGGGTGCGCTGCGCTAAACTGGCGGTGCTTGAGGTGCTGCAAATGGCAGCGGAGCAGCAGCTTGCTTTGCCGTGGGGCATATTGACAGGCGTGCGGCCGGGCAAGCTGGCGCATAAGCTGCTGGATGGCGGCATTAGTGAACTTGATCTGCCGCTGTATTTGCAGCGGCAGTATTTGCTGCCGCCTAAGCATGCGCAGCTTTTGACGGAGATCTGCCTGCTGCAAAGACGGCTGCTGCCGGCGGTGGAAAAGCAGGTTGGTATTTACATCGGTATTCCTTTTTGCCCTACCCGCTGTTCTTATTGCTCGTTTCCTTCGGGAATAGTGCCTAAAGATGAAGAAATACAGCAAAAGTTTTTAAATTGCATTGAACAAGATATGCTTGCTGTGGTACAATTATTAAGTATGTATAGCTTAAACGCCACGTCTGTTTACATTGGCGGCGGTACACCGACCAGCCTTAGTGAGACAGCGTTTGCGCGGCTTTTGGAAATGACGGCACGGAACCTGCTGCTGCCCGGTGTGCGCGAGTTTACCGTGGAAGCGGGGCGGCCCGACTGTTTTAGCCTGGGCAAGCTGAAGGCGATGGAAGCATGCGGTGTAAGCCGCATCAGCGTCAATCCGCAGACTTTGCATGATAAGACGCTGCGAGCTATTGGCCGCAGCCATACTGTTGCCGATTTTTATGCAGCTTATGAGCTGGTGCGGCACAGTCGCATTAAAACCGTTAATACCGATCTCATCATCGGCCTGCCGGGCGAAACGGCGGACGATGTGAAAGCATCGCTTGATGGCATCAGGGGTTTGGCACCTGATAATTTGACGGTGCATACTTTAACGCTGAAAAAGAGCGCGCCGCTTTTTGGCAGTGCTTATAGCAGCCTGACGGCGGAGGAAGCAGAAATGCTGGTCGCCTATGGCGGCGAGGTGGCGGCTGCGCTGGGTATGCAGCCTTATTATTTATACCGCCAGCATTATATGCTGGGTAATCTTGCTAATATCGGCTATGCTGCTGTCGGCAGCGCCAGCCTTTATAATATTCAGATGATGGAAGAGCGTCATGTAGTGCTCGGTATCGGGCCTGCTTCTGCGACTAAGGTGCCGCAGGCCGACGGACATCATCTTAACAAGCTCAATATGCCCAAGGACCTTGGGACGTATACGGGCAATCTGCCGCAGCTGGTGCGTAAACGCAGCCTGCTTTTTGCGGATGAGGAGGAATAGACGTGTTGACTACAGCACCGAGAGGTACGAAGGATATTCTGCCGCGCGATGTGGAAGCGTGGCGTTATTTGGAACGCACTATGCGCGAGATTTGTGCCCAATATGGTTATCAGGAGATAAGGACGCCGGTTTTTGAACACACCGAGCTGTTTTTGCGCGGTATCGGCGAAACGACCGACGTTGTTGAAAAAGAGATGTATACCTTTACCGACCGTGGTGAGCGCAGTTTAACGCTGCGTCCCGAAAATACGGCTTCTGCCGTCAGGTCGTATGTAGAAAATAAAATGTATGCCGATCCGGCACCGACTAAATTATTTTACATTGGCCCGATGTTCAGGTACGACCGGCCGCAGGCCGGACGTTACCGCCAATTCCATCAGTTTGGCGTGGAAGCGCTGGGCGTGGAGGGACCGAATATCGATGCCGAGATCATTCTTTTGGCGGTACAGATATTGCAGACCCTGGGCTTGCAGGATCTGAAGCTGAAGATCAATTCTGTGGGCTGCCCTAAGTGCCGTCCGCTGCACAGGGAAAAGCTGCAGGAGTATTTCCGTCCGCATCTGCACGAAATGTGCAAGGACTGCCAGTCGCGGTTCGACCGCAATCCGTTGCGTTTGTTGGATTGTAAGAATCCGCACGACCAGGAGCTGGCACAGGGTGCCCCCAGCCTGGAAGAATGTTTGTGCGAGGAATGTAAAACGCATTTTGCAGGCTTAAAAGAGCTTTTGACTGCTGCCGGGGTCGATTATATCGTTGACCACAATCTGGTACGCGGCCTTGATTACTACACTAAAACCGCTTTCGAGATCCAATATGCTCCGCTGGGCGCTCAAAGCGCAGTCTGCGGCGGCGGCCGTTACGACGGCTTGATCGAGGAGGTCGGCGGACCGGCAACACCGGGTATCGGGTTTGCCATGGGTATGGAACGGGTGCTGCTGGCTATCGAAAGCCAGAATTTGCTGCCGCAGTTCGACCACAGTATCGATGTGTTCGTAGTCTGCCTTGGGCAGGAGAACTTTACGCTGGCCTTTAAAGAGGCTATTGCCCTGCGACGTGCAGGCTTGAAGGCAGAGTTTGACTTTTTAGGACGCAGTATGAAGGCGCAGATGAAGCAGGCCAACAGATTGGCGGCCAAATATGTGTTGATTTTAGGTGAAGACGAGGTAGCGCGCGGGCAAGCCGTTTTACGAAATATGGCGACCAGCGAGCAGACTGAGATCCCTATCCAAGATATTACATCAATTTTGAAAACAGAGGTGCAAAGTCATGAGTAATTCTTTAAAACGCAGTCATAGCTGCGGCTTGCTGACTAAAGAAGCAGCAGGCGAGCAAGTAGTTTTATGCGGTTGGGTTGCCAAACGCCGCGATCACGGTGGATTGATCTTCGTTGACCTGCGTGACCGCAGCGGTATCGTACAAGTTGTTGTTGACCCTGATGATGCCGGCAGCAGCTTTACCACTGCCGAAGCTATCCGCAGCGAATACGTTATTAAAGTGGTGGGTAAGGTGCGTATGCGTGACGCTGCTACCGTTAACACTAACCTTGATACAGGTGAGATCGAAATTGTTGCTACTGATCTGGAAGTGCTGAATGCTGCCAAAACACCGCCTTTTTATATTCAAGACGATATCGACACCGACGAGAACCTGCGTTTAAAATACCGTTATTTGGACTTGCGTCGTCCGGAAATGCAGAAAAATTTGATTTTGCGTCATAAAGTAACTAAATTGATGCGCGATTTTATGGATAAAAATGGTTTCTGCGAAATCGAGACTCCGATGCTGACTAAAAGCACTCCGGAAGGCGCTCGTGATTATCTGGTACCGAGCCGCGTCAACCCCGGCAAGTTCTATGCTTTGCCGCAATCACCGCAGATCTTTAAACAGATTTTGATGGTTGCCGGTATGGAACGTTATTTCCAAATTGCCCGCTGCTTCCGCGATGAAGACCTGCGCGCTGACCGTCAGCCTGAATTCACTCAACTTGACATCGAGATGTCTTTTGTTGATGCCGAAGATATTATGGAAATGATGGAAGGCTTGATGGCGCACGTTTTTGAAGGCGCACTGGGTAAAAAGATCCAGTTGCCGATGCAGCGCCTGACCTGGGACGAAGCTATGGACCGTTTTGGCAGCGATAAGCCTGACCTGCGCTTTGGTATGGAACTGGTCAATATGTCTGATGCTGTTAAAGATTCCGACTTTAAAGTGTTCAACGCTATCGTTGCTGATGGTGGTGTGGTCAAAGCTATCACTGTTAAAGGTTATGCCGCTATCCCTCGCCGCGAGCTGGACGGTCTGGTCGATTTCGTAGGTATCTACGGCGCTAAAGGCCTGGCCTGGATGCAGATCCAGGAAGACGGCAGCGTTAAATCCCCGATCGCTAAATTCTTCAGCGAAGCACATCTTGCTAATATCCTGAAAACTGCTGCTGCCGAAGCAGGCGACCTGATTTTGTTTGTTGCTGATAAACCGGCTGTAGTTGCTCAGTCTTTGGGCGCTTTGCGTTTGGAAATGGCTAAACGCCGCGAGCTGATCGACGAGGACGCTTTGGCTTTTGCCTGGGTCGTTGATTTTCCGATGTTTGAATACAACGAGGAAGAAAAACGCTATGTGGCTATGCACCATCCGTTCACCGCACCCCGCGATACGGATGTGGAAATGCTGGCTACCGATCCCGGTAAGGTTTATGCTAAAGCTTACGATATGGTACTTAACGGTACCGAGATCGGCGGCGGTTCTATCCGTATCCATCGCCGCGACGTACAAAACGAAGTGTTCAAAGCTATCGGCCTGACTGAAGAACAAGCTAAAGAAAAATTTGGCTTCATGATGGACGCTTTTGAATTTGGCGCTCCTCCGCACGGTGGATTGGCTTTCGGTTTGGATCGCTTGATCATGATCATGGCTAAACGCGATTCGATCCGCGACGTTATTGCCTTCCCGAAAACTCAAAGTGCGAGCTGCCTGATGACCCAGGCCCCGAACGACGTTGACGAGAAGCAACTGCGCGAGCTGCATATTCGTGCGACTTTGGTCAAAAAAGATAAATAAGCCCGGCTAAATATCACAAGGACTGCTACAGCAGTCCTTGTTTTTATGCTCGAAAATTGTTGCCGGGGCAGCGTTATTTTTAGTGTAGCGAAACAGCTGTGAAAAAACAGAAAAATTTAGCATTAAAAAGCACAGAAAACCGCTTTAAACCTTGAGATTTTGAACAATATTTGATATAGTATAGATGTAGTAAGAATTACACTTATTACATCTATACAATGCTTTTTACCCTGCAATGTTCGTTACGTGTACCTCGTAGTTTTGAGCCAACACTCTTACCTAGGGAGCCTGATTGAGCTCCGCCTTTTAAAAACCTGCCCTCTTGTAGGGACTTTTGCGACTGGCGGGAAGGCACCCACCTGCAATTGCAGGTTCAAAACATGAGGCTGGACGGCATTGTGGGGCAAAATATTTTGGGGGGTAAAAATGGATCTGTCACGCGTTGCGATGGTCATCGGCCAGGAGAAGCTGCCTGTTTTGGCTCGGGCCCGGGTAGCAGTCGTCGGTTTAGGCGGCGTAGGTTCGTATGTAGCCGAGGCTTTGTGCCGCAGCGGGGTAGGCCATTTATTACTTATTGACGCCGATGTAGTGGCGGCAAGCAATATCAATCGGCAATTGCCGGCGCTCACCAGCACCGTGGGCAAACTGAAGACAGAGATCGTTAGGCAACGGCTGCTGGATATCAATCCTGAATGTGAGATCGAGGTTGTCAGCCACTTTTATGAACCGGGTGCTTTTGACGAATTTTTTACAGGTGATTTTACCTTTGTAGCCGATGCGATAGATTCGACGGCCTCGAAGGTTGATATATTGATAGAATGTGTACGGCGCAGTTTGCCCGTTATTTCTTCGATGGGGACAGGTAACAAGCTGGACCCGACGCAGCTGCGGATTGAAGATATCAGCAAAACTTCGGTCTGCCCGCTGGCAAGGTCGGTGCGCAAGCATCTGCGCGGCGCAGGTATCGAAAAGGGCGTTGCTGTAGTTTACTCACAAGAGCCAGTGCGACGGGCTGAACCGGGCGATGTGCCGGGAAGCATGGTGTTTGTACCGGCGTCGGCAGGTCTTTTGATGGCATCTTATATCATGCGTCAGATAATTGCGGAAACATAACCGGCCTTAGTGCCGGTATTTTTATAAGTTAGACGGAGGTGGATGATGGATAGTTTGTTTGCACAGCCACAGAAAAAGCCACTGGCCGATCGGATGCGGCCGACAAAACTTGGTGATTTCGTGGGGCAGGAAACGGCGGTAGGCGAGCAGAGCCCGCTGCGGCGAATGATTGAAAAAGATCAGGTGCAGTCGGTACTGTTTTATGGTCCGCCCGGCACTGGCAAAACAACTTTGGCACAAGTCATAGCACATATGACGGGTGATGAGTTCGTAGCTATCAATGCCGTATCTTCAGGCGTACCCGAGCTGCGTAAGCTTATCGCCAAGGCGCAGGAATTGCTGCTGGGTGGGTTGGGGCGTACCATCGTTTTTATCGACGAGATACATCGCTTTAACAAGGCGCAGCAGGATGTTTTGCTGCCCTATGTTGAAAACGGTACGATAATATTGATCGGCGCTACGACGGAAAATCCCTTCTTTGAGATCAATTCACCTTTGTTATCGAGGATGAAAGTTATCAGATTAGAGCATTTACAAGCCGATAGCATCAAACGTATTTTAGAGAGGGCGCTTACTGATAAGGAAAAGGGCTATGGGCTAGACGGGCTCACCATAACCGGCGAAGCACTGGATGCTTTGGCTGATTTTGCCGGAGGTGACGCCAGAGTAGCGCTGAATTTGTTGGAGCAAGCCGAATTTATGCTGCCGGAGGGCAGTAAGGAAATAACGATGGAAGTGCTGCGCAGCGTAGTTGGTAATGCTTTGCAGCGCTATGATAAAAAGGGCGATTATCATTATGATATCGTTTCTGCCTTTATCAAAAGTATGCGTGGCAGTGATGCCGATGCGGCGCTGCACTATCTGGCCCGGATGCTGGAGGGCGGTGAGGACGTGCGTTTTATCGCCCGCCGTATCGTGATCTGTGCGGCTGAGGATGTTGGTAATGCCGATCCACAGGCCCTTGTTGTTGCCAATGCGGCAGCGCAGGCAGCGCATTTTGTAGGCCTGCCGGAAGCGCAAATACCTTTGGCACAGGCTGTTTGTTATATCGCCAATGCACCAAAAAGTAACAGCTGTTATATGGGTATCGCTAATGCAAGGCAGGATGTTAGAGCTATCAATACCAGAGTACCCAAGCATTTGCGCGACTCGCATTATCCGGGCGCTAAACAGCTTGGACACGGGCTTGATTATAAGTATCCGCATGATTACCCGGACGGCTGGGTCAAGCAGCAGTATCTGCCGGATGAGCTGGCAGGGCACAAGTATTATATCCCTAAGGATATTGGTGAAGAAAGCAAGCTGCTGCACAAAAAGCATAAAGACGAATAAAAACCATAAAAAATAACCCCGTACTGAAAAGTACGGGGTTATTAGTTTTTTGACTAATCGCGTTTTACGGGAGTGGGTACATTGCTGACGACAGGTTTTTTAGGAGTAGTGTTGCCTTCATTGCCTTCCAGTATTTCCTGTACGCGTTTTTTCATGCTGGGTTTTTGAGGATCTTCAGCTTCGCCAACATTTTCACGGATACGGTCTTTTTTACTGGGTGGCTTAGGTGGTTCGCCGGGAACCGAGGTGCTGCTTTTTTTGTCGTCTTCTTTATCTTTTTTATCTTTATCCTTGTCTTTATCATCGTTCTTGATATCGGGCTCGGGCGGAATGACTACGCCTGCCGGACGTACGAAGTTGGCGACCGGGACGTTAGTAAGGGCATTGACCATAAAGTTATGCCAGATACTGAGCGGCGCACCACTGCCGTACATATAATTGAGCGGCCGGCCGTTGTCGTCGCCGATCCAAACTGCTGTAGAAAGGTTAGGGGTAAAGCCTACGAACCAGGCGTCTTTATAATCGTCGGTAGTACCGGTCTTACCGGCTGCCGGACGTCCAACGCCTGCACCGCCTGCTGTGCCGTCAACAAAAACGTCACGCATGATATCGACGGTCTGGTAAGCAGCTTTAGCGTCAACTACGGTTTTAGTGGCTTGCTTATGTTCAAAAATAACCTTGCCGTTACGGTCAACTATTTTAAGGATAGCTGTAGGAGCGTTGTATTTGCCGCCGTTGCCTATAGTACCATAGGCCGCAGCCATTTCCAGCGGTGTAGCGCCTTTGCTAAGGCCGCCTAAAGCCATGGAAAGATTGATGTCGGTGTAATGGCCGTCTTCGATAAGAGTTGTGATACCAAGGTTTTTAGCCATTTGGAAAACCTTTTCAGGACCTACCTGCTGGGCAACCAGAATGGTCGGGATGTTATAAGACTTTTTGAGTGCCGTTCTCAGGCTCACTTTGCCATGCCATTGCAGATCCGAGTTTTTCGGTTTCCAGCCCGGAGCAAATTCATACTCTTTATCTTCGACTACGGTAGCAGCAGTAAGGCCATTATCCATTGCCGTCAGGTAAACAAAGGGTTTGAAAGCAGAACCCGGCTGACGTACTGCGAGTACGGCACGGTTAAATTTATCCTGGCCGCGGCCACCGATCATAGCTTTGATATAGCCATTGGTAGGATCGACAGCTACTAAAGCGACTTGCGGTTGAGTGAGCTGATAATCATCCTGATAGTAATCAGGTAGATATTTCAGGGACTCGGCAGCGGCTGCCTGCATATCTAAGTCCAAAGTAGTATAGATTTTCAGGCCGCCCTTGTAAAGAGCGTCGGCGCCGAATTCTTCTATTATTTGCTGATTGCAATAATCGAGGAAATAGGAAAGGTTGTCTTTCTGCTGGTTTTTATGGTTATTGAGCTGTAATTTTTCAGCTTTGGCTTTAGTAGCCTGCGCTTCGGTGATATAGCCATATTTTGCCATCTGTTCCAAAACAAGTTCCTGACGTGCCTTGCTGTCTTTAGGGTTTTCGAAAGGATTGTAATAGTTAGGGCTTTTGGGGATAGCGGCCAAAGTGGCTGCTTCCGCTATATCAATGTCCTGTACATGCTTGCCAAAATAATACAATGAAGCGCTTTCGATACCATAGGTACCCTGGCCGAAATAGATACGGTTCAGGTACATATCAAGGATCTCGTCTTTGGTGTAGCGTTCTTCAAGCTGTTTAGCAATAAAGGCTTCTTTTATCTTACGGGTGATGGTGCGTTCTTGTGAAAGGAAGGCGTTTTTTGCCAGCTGCTGGGTGATCGTACTGCCGCCCTGCACCTCGCCGCCGCGCAGGTTAGTCCACAAAGCGCGAGCCGTACCGCGGAAATCGATGCCGCCGTGTTCATAAAAACGGTTATCTTCGATGGCGATGAAGGCCTGTTGCAGGTGCTTGGGTATCTTATCAAAGGGCACCGGTAAACGGCGTTCTTCCGAAGCAGTAGTCGAGATGACACGGCCTTTGATATCGAAAAATTGCGAAGCTGCGTCGGGGATAAGCGATTCTTCCATATCTTTAGGTGCGAATAAACCAGCCAAACCCCAAAATGCTGCGGCGCCTAAAATTGCCAGCGCAACAAATGCGATGATTATAAGTTTAATGATTTTTCCCATAAATAAACCTCTGTTCTCTTAGTCATTTTCCTTTAAAGCGGCTCCGCTCTAACGAAGCTATTTTCATCTAACGGCTATTATATCATATTTTTATACGAATTTGCGATAAAAAACTTTTATATTAAATGTAATAAAAATGAAAACAGCCTGTGCCGTTGTCGACAGAGGCTGTTTTGTTTTTACCAAATATCCAGAATGTGCTGCATGCCCAAACTAACGATGGCGATACAGAACCAGCAGATAAGGCCCAGTAAAATCGGCTTGCCGCCGGTTTTTATAAGCTTGACCAGATTAGTGTTGAGTCCGATAGCACCCATGGCCATGGCGATCATAAATTTGCCAACGGAGGGCAGGTCCTGCAAGAAGCTGACATTGGAACCAACAAAAGTATTTAATACAGCGGCACCTAAGAAGTATAAAATGAACATCGGGAAGATGTTAGAAATTTTCACTTCAGAAGCGGTAGCTTTACGTCGCGAGGTAAGGTAAGCCAGCCCCATACAGATCGGGATGATAGCCAGGGTGCGTGTCAGTTTAACGATCGTGGCATAATTGAGTGCTGTATCGCTGCCGCTGGCACTGGCCCAGGTCTGCCCGGCCGCTACCACCGAAGAAGTATCGTTGATGGCGGTGCCGGCCCACATGCCAAAACCCATATCATTAAAATTGAGCATCATGCCCAAAGTGGGGAACAAAAAAGCCGCTATAACATTAAAAAGGAAGATAACGGAAATAGATTGAGCGATATCTTCGTCAGAAGCTTTGATAACCGGTGCTGCTGCTGCAATGGCACTGCCGCCGCAGATTGAAGAGCCAACACCTACTAAAGTGGCTACATCATGGTCGATATTCATGATTTTGCTGACGCCATAGGAAACGATCAAAGCAGTGCTGATAGTAGAAATAATGATCAGCAGCGACTGAGAACCGACACGGAAGATCTCAAAGAGATTCATGCCGAAGCCCAGCAAAATAATTGCATACTGCAGGATTTTTTTGGAAGTGAAGGTTATACCGCCCTGAAAAGATGCGGGACGAGGGATACCTGCTAACGCCAAACCTAAAATAATAGCGAAAACAGGGGCACCGATAATAGGGAACATCTTACCTAAAAATGCAGCAGGAACTGCAATTGCAAAGCACAACAGGAAACCATTTAAATTTTTGCTTAAAAAAGTCATTGTAAAACTCCTTCCCGAAATTTGTTTGTAAACTCATTGTAAAGGAGTTATAATAATTAGTAAAATGAATAATTTTGATTGTTATAATCAGAAAACGTAATGAGGTGAGAAAATGCTAGAAGAGCTTACTACATTAATAGAAGTGATCGAGAAAAACAGCTTTACCAAAGCGGCAGCCGCCCTGCATATAGCGCAACCAACAGTCAGTCTGCACATCCGCAGATTGGAAGAACACTTTGGTGCTGTATTGTTGCGCCGGTCAAAAAAACAAAAACAGCTCAGCATAACCTATGCCGGGATGATCGTTTATGATACGGCAAAACAGATGAAGAATCTGTGGCAATTTACAGAGATAGCCGTTAAAGAGCTTGGCAGTGAGATCAAGGGCAGGTTGTCTATCGGAGCCAGCCTTACCATAGGCGAATATTTTCTGCCGGAATTTTTGGGACGTTTTATGAAGCGCTATCCCCAACTGGAAATAGAAGTGATCATAGACAACACTCAGCATATCTGCGAACTGCTACAGCATAATAAAATCGACGTTGGTTTGGTAGAAGGCGAGACCAGGGATAGAAAGTTCCATAAGGAAGAGTTCTATACCGACAGGCTGGTACTGATCGGGCCGTTAGGTAGTCCTAAAAAAATGCTGCGCCGCGATTTGGAAAATTTACAGTGGATAACACGTGAACATGGTTCGGGTACTCGGGTGCAGTGGGAAGCGTTTTTGCAGAAAAGCGGAGTAGAGTCGGCTAAAACCATAATCTTTAATACTAACTTCGCCGTTAAAGAAGCTGTCAAGAATGGTTTGGGCTATGCCTTGCTTTCAGAACATATAGCCAGACAGGCAGCGCTGGCCAATGAAATAGAGATCATTGAAACACAGGATGAGGAAGAACGCAAATTTCTTTGCCTTACGCTGGCAGTAGAAGCAACGAGCAGGAATGTACAGGCCTTGCTCGATAATCTTAAGCGTGACTTTGTCAAATAGATTTGCTAAAAAAGTAATGTAAAATAAATTTTAAATAGGGCTTGCTTTTTTGGTGAAAATTTTATAAAATAATAGTGCACCCCTAAACAGGGTGAATTTTTGTAAATATGCCGTTAAAAAAGATGAAAAAAAGTAGTTGACAACATCTAAAAGATGTAATATACTATACAAGTCGTCAAAAACGGCAAGCAGAACCTTGAAAACTGAACAATAACCAAAAACGAATGTGCGGGCGAGCGTTTCTCGAAAGAGGAATGTTTGCCAAGTCAAAAAATAATTTCTTAACAACAAATCGAAAGAGCCATTTCGGCTTTTCAATAAACTTTATTGGAGAGTTTGATCCTGGCTCAGGACGAACGCTGGCGGCGTGCCTAACACATGCAAG
>OGZE01000009.1_pt1 | contig 143859 bp, 143 predicted proteins | sample 1576731 | NCBI WGS metagenome assembly OGZE01 (sample SAMEA3541503, study PRJEB24748) | human gut metagenome | biome: human gut; feature: human-associated habitat; material: faeces | place: China | collected 2012 | reverse complement strand
ATCCCGGAAGAGATGGATACAGCCGAAGAGAATGAATGGAGACAGCGACCTTTGCGGGTTTCCGTAAAAGAACAGGAGATTACCAGAGAGGAATTGACTGCAACGGTCTTACAGCGGTATCTGCAGAACAACCATCCGGAGTTTGAGCAGCTGGAAATCCGGCATTCGGAAGAAGGCGAACAGCTCCATGGGGAAGTGGGAAAACTGTCCTATGCCTTTTTGTTTTTCGAAGACTTGATCCAGTTTGACATTTCTGCAAAACGCAAAGGCGGAAAGGAACTGGAAGAGAAATTAGAGCGGATCGGGAAAAAGGTGCCGGGGGTACAGTTCCAATATTCCAAGGGTGAGGGGCGTGTGTATGCCAGCGGCTTTTTGACCAAAGAATTGACACCCAAACAGGCCATGAAACAGGTCTTTGAGATTGCAGACTATTTCCGAGGATAGGGTGTTCCGAAATTCGGAACAAGAAAGGAGTTATGATGTTTTATATTGTGATCGGAATCGTCCTGCTTCTGTTGTCGGCGGGAACCATTGCTGTCATGGTTCTGTTTGAAATCAGGGATCGTAGGGCAGGAAACATCCAACAGGGAAAAAGACTCCCGAAAAAGCCGTATTCCAAAGCATTTCTTGCTGCGATCCCAAGAGCCTATGAATCCTCGGGAACGCTTCAAGGAATGCTGACGCTTTTGGTGGAGCAGTGTCCCAAAGAAAATGGACGGGCAAAAGCAGCTCTGGATTACCTGGAACACAGTCGGTACCGGGACTATGAAACGGCACTGGCTTATCTGTCAGATTCCAGTGCTGTTTGTGAAAAACAAATCAGGGAGGTGTTAAAGCGGGAAATTCAAAAGACAACCGCATTAACTTGTCACTAAGCACGGATGGTTCGTGCTTTTTTTGTACTCAAAATGAAAGAGATGTTCCGGATTTCGGAACAGGAAAAGGAGAATGTTATGAGAAGAAGTAATTGGAAATCCAAACTGGTCGTTGTGATCGCAGTGGTCATTGGAATTTTATGTGGATTAGCTGCCGCTTATGTTGTGAATCAGAAATTTGGTGCCGCCTATATTGGACTGGCATTTTTTATTACCATGCCATTGGTGGCAGGAATCTTAATGTTTTTGATGATCCGTGTATTTCATATTGGAGAGTAGGAGGAAAAAATGATGAAACAAAACAAGATGCAGAATGAAAGAACAAACCAGAGGAAACTAGTGAACCCAACAAAAAAGGAATGGCGATGGCACGTGGCACAGTTTGGTGTGGGCTGCCTCCTCTTATTTTTTGCAGGAAACGTTCCGGTGTTTGCGGCGGGAAACGTGGATACCTCTCAGATCACAAATGGATTTGATGCCATCTATCAGGTAATCGCAGCCATTGTATCGTCCATTGGTTCTATCTTCCTGTTATGGGGACTGTTCGAATGGGCACAGTCATTGAATGCACAGGACGGTGGCGCACAGTCCATTGCATTTAAACGAATCGGAAGTGGTCTGATAGCAACCCTGGCACCACAGATCATTATGGTCATCCGGACAGGACTGCCAAGCTAGGAGGTGATGGCAAATGCCAGGATGGGTAGAAGACTTACTGAAGGAAATGTTCTATGGCCCGTTTTATCAGCTGGCAAAAGTCGTCTGGGATTGGTGCATCGGATTGAGTACGGGGGTCATCAGTCAAGACCCCCAGCACTTTTCCCCGGCCACTTGGAAATTTGTAACAGAGACTCTGTATCCCTGGGCAATGGGAATCGGATTATCCATGATGAATGTCTTTTTCATCTGTGTGTTTTTAAAAGCAGCTTCCAATTTAAAAGAGAACATCACCTTGGAGCTTTGTGTGGAAGGAATGATCCGGCTGGTGGCATTAAATGTGTTGATGCAGATGGGAATGAAATTGATGAAAACCCTGTTTTCTATGGCAGCCCTGATGGGAGGGATGGTACTGGATTTCCAGGCACCGGATTTCTTTACCGGGGAAGTGGATGCCGGAAGCGTCCTGTTCTGGTGGTTTATGGGATTTTTATATTTCTTTGTGGCATTGATCTGTGGAATGCTGATCTTTTTAACTTTATTTAGCCGTTATGTGAAGCTATATCTTTTGACCGTGACCTTCCCACTGGCCATGCCGAGTATGGTGTCGGGACGGGGAATTGACGAAACGGCGAAAAGCTGGGTCAGAAGTTTCCTTGGAAATGCATTTGAGATCGTGGTGATTGCTCTGGTGATGTCCATTTCCGGACGGATCATCGGAGGCATGGATCTGCAAGGGGACAGCTTTGCCGATTTCTTTGACGGATTTGGCCAGGCACTGACTTCCTCCATTTACATGATTGGAATGGCGGTGTCCGTACGGGGTGCAAGAAGTTTCATGAAAGAGACGTTCCACTTATAGATCACTTGTTCCGAAATTCGGAACGGAAGGAGTACAAAATGAAAATTGATATCAATAAAGATTTTGAAACCGCATACCAGCAATCCATCTGGAAAGGACTGGATCTCAAACAGCTGCTGACGGTCTTCTGTTTTTTGCCAACGGTAATTGGGGTGATGGGTGTTCTTTGGTATTTCTTAAAAATTCCGCCCCAGGGAGGCGTGTACATCGGAATCCTGGTGGCATTTCCGATTCCGGTTTTCGGGCTGTTCAAATACCGGGGCATGTCCATCCCTATGTTATACAAAGAATGGAAGTATCTGCAAGCAACGAAGAAACTGTGCGGAGAAACAGAAAGTGAAGCCCATCAGAAAAGAACCATATTTTCCATGAATCAACGGAGAAAGGGGAGATAAGAAGACATGGCAATTTTTAATGGAAACAAGGAATTTTCCAAGAAACGGGAGTTATCCCAGCCCTTGGTTTCAGTACCCAAGAACGTGCGTCAGGCATTCAACATCCAAAAAGCCTATGCAAACGGGGTATTCCAACTGGAACCCAAAAAGAAGGAGACGTTGTATGACCGATGTTATGTATTTGAGGATATCAATTACATCAACAAGAACCGAACAGAGAAAAAGAACTTTTTGTCAGAACTGATGTTCTGGCTTAATTCCATGGATGCATCTTATAAGATCACATTGTGCAATGAATACCAGTCGGTAGAAAAATTTCTGGCATCGATCCGGAATGAACGCAATGAGAAGGAATATCCAGACATTGCAAAAGGGATCCGGCAGTGGCAGGAATCGAAACTGGCGGATGCCAACTCCACGGTGCGGACACTGCGCTATCTGACCATTACCTGCAGGGCAGACAGTCTGGATCAGGCAAACATCTATTTTCGGGCATTGGAACCTATGATCGAGGATGCCTTTGCAGGATGGGGAAGTGACATTGCTGTGTTGGGAACCCTGGATCGGTTCCGGGTACTCCATGGGATGCTACGTCCCGGAGAAGAGTTCCCGCAAGCAGTACTGCGGGACGCTTTGCAGGACTGGAAAAGTGACGTGCTGCCACGGAGTATCCAGCAATTCAATGATTACCTGATCCTGGGAGATACCGTGATGACCGTGCTGACTGCTACCCAATATCGGAAATCCCTGGATACGGACACCTTTTTACATACGTTAAGCAGCCTGTCCTATCCGTCTTTTGTGACACTGGACTTTGCTCCGGTACAACAGGAGGTCATCAATGACAAGCTGGTAGCGATGCATATGAACAATGAGCGGGAGATCAATGACGAGATCGAGCAGAAACGGCAGGCAGGGCAGATTGTGACTTCTCCGTCTTACACCAAAAAGAAACGCCGGGATGAGATCGAGGAATACATTGAAATGGTGGATGCCAACGATGAGAAAGGGGTCTTTTTAAACCTTCTGGTGGTGTTGACGACTCCGGTGAAGGAGGGGGTAAAGCTGTTGCAACAGCGAATGGAAGAGGTCTGTGCGATTGGGCGTTCTGATAAGGTGGGCGTCTTTTTAGAGCCTTGCGACTTTCGTCAGCTGAAAGCCTTAAATACGGCACTTCCAATGGGTGGGAGACAGGTGGATTATATGCGGTTTTTCCTGACCTCTTCTTTGGTGGCATTTAACCCCTATCATGCGCAGGATATCCTGGAGCCGGGGGGAAAGATGCTGGGGATCAATAAAACCACGGGACGGTATCTCATTGCCAACCGAAAGCTCCTTCCCAACCCCCATGGGATCATTGTGGGGTATTCCGGTTCCGGAAAATCCATGCTGATCAAATTGACAGAGATTGCCCAGACCTTATTGGGCAGTGAGGATGACATTCTGATTTTGGATCCCCAAAATGAATTTGAAGATATCTGCAGGGAGTATCAGGGGGTGTATTTTGACTTGACTCCCAAAAGCGGGATTTATCTCAATGGATTTGAAGTGACCCAGGAAGTCTTTTCCGGCAGTAAAGAGCTGAAAGCGGAATTTGTGGCAAAACAGTGTGAGTATGCCAAAGGACTGGTGCAGGCGATCATGAAAAATATCTTGGTGACCCAGGAACATGATTCCGTGGTGAGCCGTTGTACGGAACGGATGTTTACTCAGGTTTTTGCCCAGAAGCGGTTAAAGAAGCAGCCCACCTTACTCTGGCTGCGGGAAGAGATCGGAAAGGAACTGGAACAGGTACGACACGCCCACGATGAAGCAATCATCCGTCCCATCTACAATTCCCTGGAAGAGTACACCACGGGTTCCTGCGATATGCTGGCACACCCGACCAATATTGAATTTCAAAACCGGTTGGTAGGATTTGGGATGTGCAACGTGCCGGAAAACAACTGGGAAGCTGTCATGGATACGGTGCTGCATTATCTGTCTACCCGGATGGACTATAACAAAAAGCTGCAGAAAGCCACGCACTTAGTGGTAGATGAGGCGCAGGTGGTTTCCGAAAAACCGGGATCCGCAGAGATGCTCAACAATGCGGTCATCACTTTCCGAAAGTTCGGAGGAATCGTCACCCTTGCGATGCAGAACGTGGTGGCAGCTTTGGCCAACAAAAAGATGGTAGAACTGTTCCAGAACTGCTCCTATAAATGTTTCCTGGATCAGGGGGGCGTGGATGCCCAAAGTCTGGCAGAGATCCAGCCCTTATCCGAACGGGAATTCCGGGCACTGGGAACGGGAAAACCGGGAGAGGGGGTCATCGTCTGGAACAAAAAAGTGGTGTTGTTTAACGCCCGGATTGAGAAGAATAATATCTTGTATGAGAAATATTCCACAAACTTCCATGAAAAAGCACAACGGGAGGCAGAACGTTCTTCTGTGATGGCCGTTCCTGTGAGACAAGAAAACGTGACGAAATCAGAGGAAGAACCGGAACTCTGGGAGGAACGGGTGCCCCTGCAGGTGGCATATAAACCGGAACCGGAGATGCCTCAGAACTGGCAGGAAGAAAAGCCCGATGTGCTGCAACAGGGATGGGGAGAACAAGAGTGGGAGACCGTGCTACAGCTGGCAGCGTTTGCACCCATCCGGCTGGGAGATGTGACTGCTTTGTTGGAAATCGCCCCAGAGGAAGCGCAGCGGCTGTTGGATACCATGCTCCAGGCAGGTGTTTTGGAAGAGAAAGAGGGCTGGTATCAGATCGTAGAGTAGGTGAAATCAATGAGACTCAATGAAACAAAACGAAAACAAAGAACGTCCCAGGAAGAAGTTCTGGCAGAACTGTTTGCAGAGGCAGAATTGCAGGGCTCCGTCCGGAAGAAGAAAAACTGGGATGCCTGGATGGAACAGGAAGAGGCGCAACAGATTGAAAAAGAAATGCAGGTGTATTTGGAGGAATATAGCGATCCTACCTTGTATCTGACGCCAAAAGAAGTGAAAGCATGGAACCGGATGTCAAAGTCCAAACAGAAACGGCTTCTGGAGAAAGAATCTGGACAGGTATTGCAGGCATGGAAAGCAGGAGCGCGAAAGGTATCAGCAGGTGGTGCAAGGAAAGCGGATTCCATGGAAGATTTGGTCTTTTTGCAGGGAAGAGGAACAAAATTAGGGACACCGCTACATCGGATTTGGAAGCCAGAAAAGGCAAGAAAAAAGGTCTTCGGGGAGGAGAGACCAACTGTTCCACACAATCCTCAGAGACACAGTTCCCCGGATGCCAGGCAGACACAGGCAAAAACCGGAAAACCGGTGGCGGAAGGAGTGCAGAGTGCAGCCTCTTCTGTTGCAGGCAGCGCATCCACGGTTACTCCGGCTACATTAGCAACCAGAACTGCAAAGAAAACAGCACAAACCTTTAAAAACTATGTCCAGGAAGTGAATCAGGCAGCCCAGCAAGCAATCGGGGAAGAACGGGCAAAACTGGAAGACACCAAACAGCAGAACGCACAGGTAGGAGACATCCCCTCTTTTGTGAAGTATCTGGGGGCGACCATTGGAAGTGTGGTACTGGTAGGTGCGGCAATGGTCATGCAGCTTGCAGCGGCACTTTTGACCGTGCTGGTGACCATGCTGGCCTTTCTGTTGGTGGCGGTATTGGCAATCTCCTTGATTGTCAGTGTGATCCTGTCCTTGATCGGTGGCTTCCTAGATCAGCAGCCGGCAACGGGACATGGACTACCACCATTTATTACGGAAGATATGATGGAAGCCTTTTTCGCCGTGCAGGAAGAAAGTGGGATTCCGGTTTCTACCGGAGTCGCACAGGTGATCGCAGAATCCGGATTTGGGTTATATGGACCAGGTGGAGACAATGGGCAGGGATTGTCCCAGCTGGCGTACGAGTATAAAAATCTGTTTGGAATCAAATATTTTTCCGGGGACAAGTATGCGATTGGTGGTGTGGATTTATCCACCGGTGAAGAAACCGGAAATGGGAATACGACAATCACGGCGGCCTTTGCCGTGTACCCGGATTATGGAGCCTGTATCCGGCAGAGAGGATGGATGTTGAGCCGGGAACCTTATGCAAGTAAGGTGTCTGCGTATCGGAATAAAAACGATAAAAAATATTCAAAAGAAGATGCCAGAGGATTTATGAATGGAATCCGTGCGGCGGGCTGGGCAACGGATAGTGCTTACGTGGAAAAATGTGTGCAGCATATGGACAATTATAACCTCTACCGTTTCGACAACATGACTTATGAAGAGTACCAAAAAAGTGGTGGTGGAAACTATGACGGAACGGTGACGCCACTGATGCAGAGCATCGTGGATCATGCCGCTAATAATCAGGGAATTTACCCTTGTACCCCGGATATGTGCGCTCAGTGGGTGACTGGAATTTATCAGGCTGCAGGAGCACCAACAATCCCTTATGGGAATGCCATCGATATGTGGAACAACTATAAAAATACAGGAAATACCAGCATGGAAAACATTCCGCCGGGAGCCATTGTGTGTGGCAGTGGCTACGGAAGTATGGGCAGCATATATGGACATGTTGGGATCTATCTTGGGAATGGAATGGTGGCCAATAACCGGGGCTATTTTTCCGTGGAAAGTCTGGAAGAATGGTGCAGTTGGCAGACCGCAACCTGTCAGGGACATACGGGGTGGATCGGCTGGGTGTTCCCAGGTGGAGTTCCGGCAAATTAGAACAAAAAGAAAGGATGAAAAGAATGAGAACTTACCGAGTTATGAAAAGTAAGAAAGGGGATAAAATGCAGTGAGAAAAAGAATCGGAATTATGATGGCAGCCATGATACTTTTGTGTGGGATTTTGACAGGCATCGGAATCTTTCTGGTTGTTCTGAAACAGGAGAAATTACCGGAACAGAAACCAGAAAAAGTGAAGCAGGAATTACAGAAAAAATCAGAAGAAACACTGGAAGATCCAAAGCAGAAACCAGAGGAAACAGAGCCAGAAAAGGAAGCAGAAGAACAAGCGGAGGAACCACTTTCTATGGAGCTTTCAGGGTTAAATGAGGAAGCACTTTCCATGATGGGAATTTCGAAAAGAGAAGTGGCAGATGCGTTGAGAACATGGACACAGGAACATGGATTTTCCAGTGCCACAGGAGCACAGTTCATGGAGCCGATGCTGGTACGATTTTCAGAAGAAAAATACAGCATGGATTGCCAGCTTCTTTTTGCAGATGGAGGCAATGGAATCCAGCCGGAGGATGTACAAACCAAGCTGACGATGGACTATTTCAAAGAGAAAAAGTTGTTGCAGATTCATCCATGAAAGGAAATCAAACTGCAAGGCAAAAAGAGAAAGGTTACAGATTGAATATTTTATAGTATCCAGGGGTCTTAGGGGCGTTCCCCTAACAAGATGGCAGGATGTTTGTTAAACATTATGCGTATCTTGCCAATTTTCCTCTGGGAAAATTGCGTAGAAAATCCGTAGATTTCTGGAAGTTTGCAATACAAAAGCATACAAATATGCTGTACAAATGTATGCTTTTTGCGTGGGAAGGAAAGAAAGGAGACGGCATGGCGAAACAGATGAAAAGTTTTCGGCTATCGGAAGAGGCAATCGCTGTGATTGAACACCGGAATCGGGAACTATATCGATCCGGTCAGGCGTATGTGGAATCCCTGCTTTTGGGAGAAAAGAAACGACCAATGGAGGAACAACTGCTGGAAGTTTTGGAGGAGATCAAAGGGGAACTGAACCGGCAGAATTATAAGTTGGAAAAGCTGCAGAAATGTTTGGATTCTGCATTGGAACAGAGAAGAAAAACAGAAGAGAACAGACTGCCATATACCCCGCCGCCCTCTGACATTATTTGAGGAAAAAAATTTGGAAAATAGGATGATAGCAAAGGAGTAAACGTAATGAAGCTACAGGAACAATTAGAAAAAGTACAGAAAGATCTGGAAAAAGTTGAAGAGCGCAGAAAAGAACTGCAGAAAAAGGAGAAGGAATTACGAACCAAAATCGAATTGGAAACTGCAAAAGCAGAGGTAAAAAAGAATGAAGAAATCCGAAAGATTGTAGAAGAAGCCTATGGACAAGTGGACGGGGCAGATCTGGAAGCATTTCGTCAGTTTATGCAGGAACAGGCTGGGAAGAGGAAGCAACAAGAGGAAGCAACAAGAGGAAGAATTCAAAGGATATGATCTGGGAGGAATTTAAGTGAAGCGCAATGTATTGGTAGGTGTCCGATTTTCTCCAGAAGAGCATGCGTATCTTTGTGAACAGGCAGAAAAAGATGTGGAAACCCAGAAGAGAAACGGGACGAAAAATCTGTCTGCTTATATCCGAAAACGAGTGTTGGAAAGGTCTGGATACCAAGAAGAAATACAGATCCAAAAATCCTTGAAAGAATTGACTTATCAGTTTCGGAAAATCGGGACGAACATCAACCAGGCAACCAAACAGTTACACATTGGATATGAGCCCATGGCGGCAGTTAGCCGACTGCAAAAAAATATGAACGTTTTGGAACGACAGCTGGAAGAAATGAAAGAGGAATTCAAACAAATTTATGGCAATCACAAAAATATTAAACATTAAATCCCAATCGAATCTCCACAATGCCATCGAGTATATTTTAAAGCCAGAGAAAACGAAAGAGCAGTTGTGGGTTGGTGGAAATGCCGGGAACACGACACAAGAGGTGTACCGAACCATGATGGATACCAAACAGACATGGGGAAAGTTGGATGGAAGGAAAGGATACCATATTATCATTAGCTGGAAACCAGGAGAATGTACGGAGGAAAAAGCCTATCAGATCCTGCAGGAATTTTGTCAGGAATATCTGGGAGAGAACTATGATTATGTGTTTGGAATCCACACGGATCGGAAGCATTGCCATGGCCACATTGTGTTCAATTCCGTGAATCGAGTTACTGGTTATAAATATCGTTATGAACGTGGGGACTGGGAAAAATTTATGCAGCCCATTACAGACAAGCTTTGTGTGAAATATGGGTTGCCGAAACTGAAATATGACAAAGGAAATCAAAAAGGGGTTTCTTACGGAGAATGGAAAGACGGTGGGAAAAGCAGCTGGAAAAAAATGATCCGTGCAGACATCGATTATGCCATTTCCAAGTCAGAAACTTATGAGGAATTTTTAGAGCAGATGGGATCCATGCATTACCAGATTCGGGAAGGAACATCCAGGGAAGAAGGAGAAATTTTGTCTTTGAAGCTGCCTGGACAGAAGAAGTCCTGCAGAACGAAAAAGAAAACATTAGGGGAAACCTATACAGTTGCTGCCATTCGGGAGCGAATAGGGAAAGAATGGAAACGGTATCCTTATCCAAAGTCACCCAAAATAAAAGTTTGCCGTAGCAATGGAAGATGGAACAGAGCGTATCGGATGGGAGGCTACCAGGCAAGCCACATCTGGGATATTTATGAGATTCAGAATCGATATGCCAAAGGAAATCCTTATGCAGCCAATGCAGGATCCATGAGAAAGCACTTGTTGGAAATCCGTAAATTGCGGGATGATTGCAGGTATTTAGTAAGAATGGATATCCGAAGCAGGGCGGCATTGGAGCAACGGGAACAGGAGGTCTTACAAGAAGAAAAGCGTTTGAAGCAGCAGCGTAGTCTGGAGTGGGAGCTTCAAAATCATGGGATTTACCAGAAATATCAGGAGCTGGAAAACAAGTTGGCGCAGATTCCAGCATGGGAAGATCGATTTGAACAAGTGTTAGATGAACTGGAAAGTTTGCAGGCACAATTGCCAAATGGAGTGGACCAGATTCAAACGGGAAAGGCACAGCTACAGGAGATCCGTCAGGAGAAGCGATTGATCCGTCAGATCAAACAGATGGATGAAGAACACAAACAAATCCGAGCATTTCCTAAGCAATCGTTACATTCCGGTTCAAAAGAAATTCGGTGGGATCCGAAGAAACCGCAAAGAAAAGGAGGCAAGAAGTGGAAAAGAAACGGGAAATAACAGAAGAACAGGTCAAAGAATATCAGATGCTTCTGGCACAATGGATGCAGCTTCCAAAGGATGCCTTGGAAATCCTAAATGAGGATATGCCGTGGCGTATCCGGGAATGGCTGTATGTGTGTGCCCTGGATCAGATATCGGGGGCAGAATTACAAGCAATGAAACCACAAGGACTAAAAAAGATCCAGGATATCCGGGCGAAGTTTCTTAAACAGAAGTTTCAGGATCTGAAGGAAATCCAAACCCAGATGAACGCATTGCAAAAGCAGATGGAAGAAGGGGGAGAGAAACAGGCAACTGTTTTGTCCAGACTGCAGGAGGAAGTGCTACAGATCCTGCAGTATCTGGAAGAAGAAAAAGAAACTTTAAAGGAACGAGAAGAGCAGTGGTTGGAAGAACGGCGAAAATACAAGGAACAATTCCAGCAGATAGAAATAAACAGGATGGAAGAGGAGAAATCGTGGAGTCTTTGGAATCGGCTGTGGAAGAAAAAACAGTGGAAAACACAACTACATAGGAAACAGGCACAAATGGATCAATTTGTCAAACAGGTGTTAGAAGAAGAGAAGTTTAGCCAGGAGCAAAAGAGTTATTTGCTGGATTGTCTGGAACAAGGCGAGGAAATGGAAGAAGTGTTGTATTTGGCAAAATCCTGCCTTTCTGTGGAACAAATGGAGCGAATCAAGCAGTTGCTTTCCGAGCATCCACAAATGTTTTGGGGCAGTCGGAGAAAGCCATGGAATCAAAAGAAAAAGGTAAAGGAGGGATAGCGTGATGAAGATACAGGTACAGATCTACCTGCCAGATCAGAATCAGGGAACAGTCTGGGGGTATGGAACCATTACCTTGGATCAGCTGCTGACATTTCAGATACGGATTTTGACATGCGAAAAAGGAGCAGGAATCAAGGAGGCCTTTGTCAGCTTTCCCAGAAGAAAGCAGGGAGAACGATGGGAGGACTTGGTAATCGTGGAGGATTCACTACGAAACCAGATCACAGAGGCAGTCCGGGAAGCAATCCAGATGGAAATCACAAAAGATTTGTATCTTCCCCCAATTGAAGTTGTGCATCTGCAGGTATTTCCGAAAGGAAAGAAGAAATTCCTTGTAGGAGAAGCAACGATCCGTGTCCTTGGAGTTACGGTGAAAGGGATTCTATTAAAACAAGGGAAATATGGGGTGTTTTGCCAGATGCCCCAATATTACAGTGAGAAAAAGGGATACCAAGATGTGATATACAGTCCTTCCAAACGGCTACGGGATGCGATTTTTCAGACTGTATTGGAAACTTATCAGGAACGACAAAAGGAGTAGATATGGAGAACGAACGAGGAAAACAGGAAGTATTGATGGCACTGCAAGGCGTCGGCAGACTGGGGATTATGATGGATCCGGTATTTAAACTAACAGCGGCAGGAACAATCCTGCTGATCCAGCACTTTGCGAGAATGTATAAAGAAGGACTATTAAACCGAAGGGAATTTCAGAATTTTCAGGAATTTGCCAAACTGACCGAAGGAAATTACCAGATCATAAATATTCCGGTTGGAAGTTGGAAGGAATTAGAAAAGACGGGATTTGTCCATCAGATGGAAGAGCGGGGAGTGCGGTATGTGGAACTGCCAGATCTGAATCAGACAGATGGGCTGGTTCAGGTGGCAATTTATGGAGAGGATCAACTAAAATTTCAGGCTTGGTATGACCGGTTTTTAATGGCAGAGATGAAAGGGGGAGAACATGAACTGCAGAACTTAAACCATCTGACCAGTGGAAGAACCAGCATTGTCAGTATTCCGGTGGAACAGAAGATAGACTTGTTAACAGATGATTTTGCAGTACTGCAGGTGAACTATTCTATTCTGCCAGATTTACAGGTGGGGGATGGGGAAATCCAGGTTGTGGTAGCCAATGCAGATCTGGCAAAAGTGGAACATTGGTACCGAATGTATCAGGAGCAGTGTCTGTCAGAGGGAAAAGAGATTCCGGACTTTCAAACCATGGATATGGGAAAGTATCGGGAAACTGGTGTGATGAAGGAAGAAGCTTATGTGGATACATCATCAGAAGCAATCCAGAAAGCGGTTCGTAAATACGAGGGGCAAGAACCGGGAGAATTAGAACAAAAGGTATTGAAACAGGAACAATCGATCAGATCAATGAATAATGAGCAGTATCAGGAGTTTCATAATAATCCAGAGTTTATTGAAATCACAATCAATCATGAGACACTGGTCCAGGAGTCTCAATTGGCAAGTAGCTGGGATATGGAAAGGCGTGGAATGTTTGCAAGCAGAATTCCAGGAACCTGGGGAGATGGAGAGCAGACGTTGGTGTTACCTACAGAGCAGGTATTTCGAACAGATGATGGAAAAACATACATCGGATTTGTGGAACGAAAAGAGAAGCAGCTAATCTTAAATGCAGATGGAAGTATGGTTCCATCTGAAAAAAGAAGTACAGGAGAACGGTTGTATGCAGAACGGTATGAACCTGTGTCCAGAAAATTTGGTAAGAAAAAATCCCTGCAGAAAAATACTGCAGAAAAAGAAATGATTCAAAATGTAATAAAACAGGCTCCATCCAAGGTTCCGACCATTCCAAAGAAAGGAATCTAAGATATGGTAGAGAGACGAAAATTACCATGGGGACTTTTACTCAGTTTATTTGTATTGCTGATGGTTACTGCGTATTATCTGAGTGGTCTGGCAAAACTGGAAGGGGTAACATTGGAAAATTGGCAGAATCAGTTTGTCTACATCTTGTTGCATCCATTGCAGAATTGGTGGAATGATCTGACATTTACGTTTCTTGGAATTGCGCTGATTGTGTGGATTGGGATTGTTACCTATCTGATGGATTATTACCGGAACCGACAGATGGGAGTGGAGTATGGCTCCGAGCAGTGGGCAGATTTAAAACAGATTCAGCGAAATTTAATGAATAAAGATCAAACGAAGAATACACTGTTAAGCAAAAATGTGGCTGTAGATAATGGAAAACTGTCAAATATGAATCTTTTGATCCTGGGAGGGTCGGGAAGTTATAAATCCACATCATTAGTTATTCCCAATATCCTGTTAGCTTCTATGACCAATGTTGTGTTGGATATTAAGGGGGAATTGCTGCGAAAAACAGGAAATTATTTAAAAGAGAAGCATATCGCAGTAAAGGTGCTAAACCTCATCAATCCGGAAGAGTCTGACCGATGGAATCCTTTTGTGTATATTCGGGATGAAGTGGGACTGGTAAAGTTGATTACTAACCTGCAGGAGTCCGTAAAGCCACCGGATGCAATGAAAGGGGAGCCGTTTTGGGATCAGGCCGTCAGTCTGTATCTCATGTCTTTATTTTCCTATGAGTGGCTGCGGCAAGAGCGGGAGAAAAAAGAGCATCCGGAACAGTACCAGGCCGCTACATTGCCACGGGTTTTAGCATTGGCAAATTTAGAGATGCAGCCAGGATCGGAAGAAAACAGTACCCGGTTACAGGAAAAAATGGACGATCTTGCAAGAAGATATGGCCCGGAATATCCACCGGTACGGGATTACCGGAAACTAAAGGGAAATATGGAAGCCCAAGAAACAGTCAGTTGCGTAATCTTAATGGTAAACGCTATGTTGCGATTGTGCGAAACACCTGCAATCAAAAGAATTTTAGAAGCTGATGATATGGAGATTCGAAGTCTGGGAACCGGGGCAGAAAATATTCCGGGAAAAAAGACGGCGTTGTTTCTGGTCATGCCAGACAATGATCCGTCTTTTAATTTTTTGATTTCCATGTTTTATACCACCATGTTTGATGTGCTGATCCATACGGCAGATCATGAATGTGGAGGGGCATTGCCCATTCATGTCAGACTGTGGGCCGATGAATTTTATGCAGGACCAAAACCAAGTAAAACGGAATCTTTGATGGGAACGATCCGGGGAAGGAATATTTCTATTGTCCCTATTTTGCAATCCATTGCGCAGATCAAAGCCTTGTTTCAACAGGATAAGTGGGAGATTTTTGTGGAGAACTGTGCAGTCACAATCTATATGGGATCCGGACCAGGAGCCAAGAGTACCCACAAATATATTTCGGAGCTGTTGGGGGAGATGACCATTGATGTCCGGAATGATGGGCGGACATTTGGGGCACACGGAAACTCCAATATTCAAAACCAGAAACTGGGGAGAAGTCTGATGACTCCTGCGGCGGTCAAACGAATGAACCGAAAGAATTGTCTGATCTTTATCGAAGGTCAGTATCCTATTTTTGATGAAAAAGCAATCCCATTTCACACCCCGGAGTGGAAGCAAATGGAACAATTGGCAGGGAAGATGGGATATCATCACCCGGTGAAAGTAATTTTTGATGAAGAACAGCGAGCATATTTCACCCTGGAACCGAAAAAGCAGATTCAGTTTTTGAATCGGGAAGAACGGGATGCCTATCAGGAGATGGCAAAAAAAGAGGATGGGATTTATTATCGGGAGATTGATCGGGAAGCCTTTTTGTATTTGAATTTCCGAAAGTATCCAAAGCCAACGGAACAGGAGATTGAAGCACAGTTTATGCAGGCAAGAAAAGAGCGGGCAGAATCCGTCAGACAAACAGTAGGAGCGGGGCAATCACAGGTTCCAGAAGATGTAACATTCTTTCAGGATTTGGAGGAAAAGCAAAAATTTTCAGATGCACAACAATATGATCTGTCAGGCAGCATTTTGGAATGTATGGAGCGGTATGCAGAGCAGTTGAGTATAGAGCAGAAAGAAATGATTGTCGAGTGCTTGGAAAAGGGGCTGACAGAAGAGCAGATCAAAAGATTGATGTTCCAGACGGTGGATGAAATGAAGAATTATCAGAGGGCATATTTGTTACAGAAAAGAAAGCCTGAAGAAGTTTAAGTAGTTATGTATGAAAAGCGTAATTATGCTATTGCAATGAATTCTGATATATTAAAGTATAGTGAAAAAAGCGTATACAATAAGGGGGGAATGTGTGCATAATGGCGATAAAAATATTAAAAACAGGAAAAATTATCCAATTATGCACAATAAAGAGCCAATTGAGAAATCAAAGTTCTATCCATAGTAATTAGTTCTTTTTAAGGAAAAAGGGGGCAATTACTATGGATCAAGTTAAGCAGAGAACAATGTTGGAACTGGTAAAGGTAGCAAAAGAAAAAGGAGATGCGGACGCAATATTAGAAATAGTGCGATATATGCAGCCTCTTATTAACAAATATTCAAAAAATAGTTATTTAGCAGAATATGAAGATATGCAGCAAGAGCTGTGTTTAGCACTCTTAGAATCTATACATAAAATTAAAAAAATTGAAAATGAGGGACAATGTGTACAATATTTTGCAAATGCGATAAGAAATAGATTTTATGAAATGTATAGATCGTGGAAAGCGTTAAAAATAGAAATACTTGGAAATAGCGAGCTTTTGATACTGAATATAGTAGACAGTAAAAATTATTACTCAGAAATTGAGTTTTTTATAGATATGATATCCGGAGCAGAGTGCAAATCAGATTTACAAAAAGAAATAATGAAATGCTGTATTTTGGAAGAAATTTCTGATACAGATATTGCAAACAGACTTAATATTTCCAGGCAATATGTTAATAGGTGTAAAAAAAGAATTTTTAAAAAGATCATAGAAGAACAAGATAATTTATAAAGTTTTGTATTTCTGGAAATAATTAAACTATATAGATACTATATATCTTTTCAATACATTCCTAACAGAAGCGATTATTTATAAAATTATGAACTAAAGGAAGGTGAATGTATGGATTGGATAAAATTAGGAAGAAATGTTAAATACGCAAGAGCTAGAAAAGGATACACACAAGCAGAAGTAGCGGAACTTACAGGATATTCTGTACAGCATTTATCTCATATTGAAAACGGAACAACAAAAATGAGCATAGATTTTATGATTGCTTTGGCTAATACATTGGAAGTGTCTCTGGATGAGTTATTTTATGATAGTTTGACTGTTCATAAAATAAATGATGGATATGCCAGTATATTAGATGGTTGTAGCTTTGAGGAAAAAGAGCTAATAAGCAAAATAGCTATTGTAATAAAGGAAGAAACGGAAAAGTTCTATAAATAAGAAGTTTTTAGAAAAGGAATATATGAGGTGGGAAAGTGAATCAGGTTATAAGCAGCGTATGTGAGTTGAGTATATTTTATTGGTTTAATAAAAAGTATAAAATTAAAAAACATGAAAACTTAAGAAAAATAATAAGCTTTATTATAATTTTTGGGGTGGTGAAAGTAGAAGATTACTTTCATGTAAGTAATTTGTTGTTGCTTATGTGCAATAATTTTGTTATGTATGTTGTAATATTTTGCCTTAGTTATGAACAAAAGATAAGAACGATAATGTTTCGTAATATGGAAATACTTGCGGGAGTGATGATTGGAGAAATTTTTGTTATTTTAGTAACAATGTTACTTACAATGCGTTATGATTTTGATCTGATATTAGACGCAGTAAATATAAGATGGGGGATTATTTATAGCGCTTCAAAAATTTGTGAGTGCGCTATTCTTAATATTATGAATAAAATTTCTGATAATATAGATAAAAAGAAAATTGGGAAAATAGTAATTTGGAATATTATTTTTTTAGGTGGAGTATTAACATGCTTATATATATATCTGAATAATATAATTGTATATGCTGGACAATTAGAAGTAGAACAGGTGTTTTTTATTCAACTTGTGATTCTTGGAGTCATTTTGCTTGCGTACTTAAATATTATGAACCGTTACTATCATATGAATGAAGAAAAAATAGAGTTAGAAAATTTTTTTAATGAAGTAAAAAGAGAAGCTAGTTATTATGAACAGACTGATGCGTTACATGAAGAGATCCGAAAAATAAAGCATGATTTAAAAAATTTTTTGATACTTTCAAGTAATAATGTGGGAAAAGAGTATTTAAAGGATGTTGATGAATATTTTGATAAGTTTAACAATTATATAAACAGTGGGAATAGAATATTAGATTTATTGTTAATGAATAAATTCAAAATGTGTAAAGAAAAAGGTATAAATTTTAAGTATAATCTGACAACACAGAACTTAAGCAGATTAAATGCATTAGATATTATTTCTATTTTTGGAAATGTTATTGATAATGCAATAGAAGCATGTGAAAAAAATAGTGTGAAAGAAATAGGATTAAAAATATGGGAAGCAAATGGCTGTTTACTTATAGAAGTAATAAATCCGGTAAATGAAATAATTATTGAACAGTCTAAGTTTATGACTACAAAGAAAAGTAAAGAAAATCATGGATTAGGTTTAACATGTTTAAATGAAGCTGTGAAGCGTTATGGAGGAAGCTGTAAAATTTATGTAAAAGAAAAATTATTTAATGTTACGATTTGTATTCCATCAAAAAACGTCTAATTAAACACAAAAACAGACTAATTGAACAAAGAAACAGAAAAAATATGGAAATGATGATATTATGCATAACATAATAACTTCTTGAAATCTCACTGAATGAGATTCCGATTGAAAATTGATAACCGAATATTGTGCAGGAAAAGAAAATTCCGAGAAATGGACATAAATATTGGACATAGTGGGTACTATGCCTTGTCTTTTTTCCTTTAGGCAATCTCATTTTAGGGAAACGACCATTGGGAGAAAGAGTGTTTCTGCCATCTTGCCAGATACGGGAAAAGAAATCATAAAAAGTCCCAATTCCAGGGGTATCACAAAAAGAAAAACCGCTGAGAATGGTATAAAGAGGACTGTCCTTGAGCATGCGGCATCAGACGGTGATAGAAGTTACTTTCAGCTTTAAAGACAGCAGGTAGGAACGAGCATGCAGGAAGGGGTCTTGGTTTAGGGGCAAAGACAGAATACATTCTTGTATGATGGAATCGGTCGGGGAAAGATCAAGATACCAGAACTGCACGATATAATTCCAGGTGCTTTTAGGGAGCGCAAAGAGCTCAGGATAAAACTTCAGGAAATCGGATACAAAAGTATTCGGATAGACGACATGGCTGTCGGGATTACAAGGTAACAAAAAATTGCCTTTAGTCGATTGAAATAAAATATTATCAATTGGTTTCGCTGCAAAATTTGAATGATTTGTCAAACGTTTTTGCAAAAAAGTGGGTGATTTTTAAAAGAGAGACACAGAAAGCCTTGTGAAATAAGGGATGAAGATTCCGAGAAGATATGAGATAAGGAAATGGAGGAATAGGACGTAGAGAAATATATAATAAAAATATTATTGAATAGAGGATATGCTCTTCAGTATGATGAACAAATCATATCTTACGGAATAAAGTATGTTCTGCAGGTTATAAAGACATTAGTAATTGCTATTGCAATAGGGAGTGTCACTCAAAAAATAATGAATACAGGTATATATGTGTATTTTTTTATTAAACTGAGAAAGAAGTGTGGTGGATATCATGCACCTACACAAGAAATATGCTGTACTTTGTTTGGGATTTTTTTATTCATTACTATATTAGGAGATGGCATATTTTTAGATGTACATAAGATAATAATTATAGTAAGTGCATTTGTGGTGTACTTGAAATTAAGTTATGAGGTTCCATGTGGTACAATTCAGAATCCCATTCCCAATGGCGTAAAAGTGATTATGGCAAAAGAGCTGAAGCACTATTGTCAAATAGGAATATTTTTATTGGGAGGGGTCTCAATATTGAATATAGATATGGGTTATTTTGCAGCATGTGGAGTTATAGTGTGTGGTGTGCTATTTGGTATAGGTAAACAAAGGGAAAATGAAAAAAGATATAATAAATAAAATTGGAAATTGGTTAGAAAAAGTAGCGTTGGAAAGAGCATACATCGAAAGAAATGGATGTCCATTTGCAATAGGAGAAGATAAGTTACCAGAAAAATTATTAGAGTTGAAGCGAAATGTAGGAAATCATTATGAAGATTTTGATTTGTGATGATGATATTTATTTTGCGCAATGTATTTACAAATTTTTACAACAGATAGAATCTGAACAGAATTTATTATTAGAGATTCAAAGTTTCAATAATACGGAAGCTTTATTAGATGTAGTTAAAACAGATTCGGAGATTAAGTTGATTTTTTTGGATATTATTTTTACAGGAAGCAAAGTTAATGGAATAAAAATTGCTAAAGAAATAGAAAAAATTAACTATAAAGTGAAAATTGTATTTATAACAAGTTATGATTCGTTTGCTATTCAAGGGTATCAAATGAATACAGTAGGATATTTAATGAAACCTATAGAATATAATGTTTTTAAAGAGAAATTTAAAACATATTTAGCGCAGCTTGATTATGAAGAAAAATATTTATGCATAAAAACAGAATGTAATTATGTGATGATTAAGTATAGTGAGTTGATGTATATAGATACGTTGGGGAGAACTGTAGGAGTCCATACAATAAATCAGGTTTACAGAGTGCGACACACGATGAGAGAATTAGAAACTATGTTACAAGCAGAAGCAAGGTTTGTAAGAAGTCATGCGGCATATATAGTAAATATACAGTATATAGCATCTATGAATTCGTTAGAAATATTATTAAGAAACGGAGAAACAGTGTTGCTTAGTAAATATAAAAAGAAATATTTTATGGAAAGAGTTTTGGAATATTCAAAGAATTCCCAGTGGTTCTAATTAAGAAAAATAATCACAATGTATGCGAAGTAAAGGAAAGAAAAATTTATATGTACTGAAGGTAGCATAAGTTTATTCATAGGCAGTAAACGCAAAATAGCAAGTACCTGTTCAAAATTATCCAATGTGAGATAATAGATTTATCACTACAAAGTCCAAATAGTTTAGTATTCAACTTTTTAGACTTTGCTACAGGAGGTGAGTCATGAATTTCATATAAGTCTAGTAGCAGAGCAAACCCGTCTGAGTGAATGGGCTGACCTGATCAGAGACTACCAAAACCACCCGCAAGGAATGAAAAACGATGAATGGTGTCAGCAGCACGACATTACAAAAGCGAGTTATTAGTGGAGATTTCGGAAAGCTCGTGAGGCTTATCTGGAGACTGCAGAGCAGACACAAATATTTGTAGAAGTTCCTTCTTCTGCGATCCATCCGGTAAATATGACATCGGAGCATAAAATCGCTACTGTGATCAGAAACAACTTCACTTTGGAAATCACCGAGCAGGCATCTGCCCCATTTTAAAAACACTTTTGGGAGTGATCGGCAATGCTCAATGATGGCTCTGGGTTCAAAAAAGTGTATCTGTCGATCGTGATATCCCCTAACATTCCAGTTCCTTCACAATGCGAAGTGGTTGAACCAAGAGTTGCGGATCTGTTCCATTTGGTATCGTTAGAAGAAACTTTCAACAGACAGCTTCATTGGCTCTGCCACGGAAAAGTTATTTCCGCAGATGCCGGAATCCTATATAACTGCTGTTCATAGGAAAATTGTCAGTATCATGAAGATCCACTCTGACAACTTCCTGACTTTCCGGAGCGCTATAGCTGCGACCGGTTGACGCTGGTAAATCCACACAGCCTTTCTGACGTAGCCTTTTTACCCAGTTGTAAAATGTGCCTGGTTTGATGTTGTATGCTACACACCATTGATGATCTGTTAATCTGTTTTGATGGCATTCCGCGATGAGACGATACTGTTTTTCGGCAGATATTCTTTTGCTTCTCATGAGCACACCCCCGTAAATCGAATAGAGTAAAATGGTCGCATCTATCATTTCTAGCAAGAGAAGATGAAGTGAAATGCTTGCATTCTCTAATGATTTTTAGGGTAACATAATCCGTTGAATTATTTTGCGCTTACTTCGTAAAGGCTTTTCTACATCGCAGATGTGGGCAACAATTTGGCAAATATTCTTATAGAAATGGAAATGTGCAATTAAGTACAAAAAAGGCGATTTCCGGATACCAGAATTCTAATTTCTAAATTTCTGGATTCATGATTTTGAGAGTTATCCTTCAAGAGAGGTAGTTATAGCTAATAGATTACTGGTGAATATTACGGTGCGGTGAGTCGCCAGTGCAGAGTGGATCCTGGAAATATTACTTGTAAGAGGGCATTTCATTATATAGGTTCTGCAAAGTTGAATAGGATTTGTCTAATTATACTCTATTTATAGCTATATGCACAGGTATAATTGAAAATACAAAATTACAATATTATACTAAAGTTATCCATTAGACCTAATAAAAAATGAAAGGAGATTTGTTTATGAAAAGAAAAGTTTTGGTATCTATGGGGATGTGTTTAATGCTATTTTTTTCTTTTGCTACGATGACTCAAGCTGGATATGTGAATTTTGATGTAACAGTTGCTGCAAATGGAAATCATCCAGATCCATTATCTCCACGTATGCAAAAAGAGGATTCGGAAAACAGGTATTATGTTACACCAACAAGTTTTAGTAATACTGGAGAAATACGAGGATTTTCAAAAACATTAGATTGGTCTAATACTTCATATCCTGTTTCGATGAGAAGTAATGCAGTAAATGTGACAGTTGATAATCCTTATTTAGGGAACGGGCCAGTTGGACAGTGGTGTTGCCTTTCTACATATTGGGGACAATCAAGTGTAACAAATGTTCTTAGGGTAACAGGTAGATACACTCCATAAATTGTATTAAAAGTATGATGTATTAATTTTATTCAGAAGAAGTTTGGAAGGGATTTGTTTAGAAATTCTTTTCAAACTTTTTTATTATATGACATTTCAGGACAAATGGAAATAAGAGTCCAATTATACCGTGATTTATTCCGTTTATCCAGTAGCAATTGAGGAAGTCTAAAAACAGTTTTATACTAAAGAAAATTATTATTAGGTCTAATTGAGAAAAAGGTTATTTATGTGAAAGTAAAAAAAAGGGGGCGTTAAGACGTGGATGTTGCTATTTCTATTTTGTAATTGACATTCATGGAGAGTATTAAAAATAGTTAAGTAGAATACAGGAAAGATAAAAAAACAGGTGGCGAAAATACATTTTGTATTTTCGCCATAATTAAACGAGGTTTTTTATGAATGAAGGGAAAAAAAAGAGAATATTTGTATTGTTGTGGATTCTTATTATAATGATGACCTATTATAGTACAACAAATATAAATTTCTCAGAACAAAATGTGACAAAAAATAAAATGGAGATATTAGAAAAAGCGCAGTCTCCAAAAGAAATTTATAGAGCAAAAACTATATCAGAGAGATCTATTTATGGGGAAAATGCTATTGACAATTTGTTCTCTGAAAAAGGTGAAAAGAGTGTTTATGATACAAGGAACATTTATAAGGATAGTAAGGGGAATGTTTTAGAATATGATACAACATCCTTAATATATTCGACTACCGTTTATCAAAAGATAAGTAATAGTATTTCTAGAGAAAAACTTGAGAGATGTAGCAGTGACGAAGATTTATCTTTTGCGCCAAAAGAAGTTGCTCAGGAAGAAATAAATACTATATTGGAAGATATGAAAATACCAACGGAGAATCTAGTGTATTCTTGTTATGTAGTATCTCCAAATGCTATAGAACAGAAAGATATAGTCAGTTCTTCCAGGGAAGGGAAAGATGGGTATTATTTTTTCGCAATAAGGCAAATAATAGATGAAAAACCAGTGATTTTTCAATTTTTCGATACATATATATCATTGGCACCGAGTACAGCACCTATACAAATATTATATTCGTCAGGCGGCATTGAGTATATGAGTATTTCTGATTTATATGATATAGATACGGAGTTAAATTCCGAGAAATTAATTCCATTTTCAAGTATAAATGAGAAAATTTTATATAAATATAGTCAGTTGATTAATTCATCAAGTTATAAAGTGAATGATACAGAATTTGGATATTTTATTTTGAATTGTGGAAAACGAAAAGAATTAGTTCCTGTATGGGTAATATTTATAAAAGAGTCTACTAAGGAGAAAGAATACGAATACCAAGAATTATATAATGCATTAACAGGAGAGGAGATTGTCTTATGAAAAACTTTTTTAAATATGCACGAGTTGACTTTTATAGGGCAATTTGTTCCAGACGTTTTATAATCGGAGTTGTAGGAGTATTTTTATGTATGTGCTTGGGAATGTGTGTTGATGGTGGATATAATATTTCAGTTTTATATGTTTTTGATGCTGTTACATATGGGATTCCTTTTCTTTTGGTAACGATTTTTTCTGCTTTTCCATATGCAATTAGTATACAGGATGATGAAAAAAATGGATATATGTATTTACTGATTTCAAGAGGTAATATTATAAGTTATACATTTTCGAAATGTTGTGTTATAAGTATTAGTTCTATTCTTACGATTGTATTAGGCGTTTTATGTTTTGTAGTGATGTGTAAGATGGGATTACCTTGGATTGCAGATAATGATACGACATTTGAAATATTATCCCAATATGGTGGACTTAGATTTTTTTTAATCAATCAAAAATTTATTCTGTATTACATATTATATGCTTTGCAGTATGGGATTTTGACAGCTTTGCTATCGATGTTATCGACATTGATCTCTTTGTTTGTATCAGATCAGTTTTTAATATTTACTATACCAATAATTAGTTTTTATATAGTATCTTTTTTTGTTAACCAAATTTTCAGGAATAATACTGCAGATTTGTACAATATATTTAACGCTTCAGTAAATATATGGAATGATGATATGAAGTCTTATTTTTATGCTATTAGCATAGGCGCAGTGGGTTTTGCTATTTTAACAATATTAATCAGTTCCAGAATTTTACGAAAGGTAAAAAAGAATGATTAGATTACAATACATATTACGGATATTTAGATACAAATTATTAAGCAGAAAGTTTTTTTTCTATGTATTTTTTGTGGGATTTTCTTTTTGGCTGTTCTTAAATCCCCTGAAACAAATTTCTAATATCACAGGTTATGGAATTTCTCCCTGGGGTTATCCGTTATTACTGTCAAATGTATTTTTTGCAGTACTCTTTTTAGGGAGCGCAGTATATGTTTTTTCTGATATTCCAGACGGTGGAAAAGAAAGTATGTTTCATTATATTAGATTGGGAAGGATAAAATGGGGAATTGTGCAGCTGATTACAATTGTATTCCTTGCACTAATTATTACGTTATTAAGTTTTTTGGTAAGTGTTGTAACTCTATTGCCCAATATAGTAGGGGAAAAAAATTGGGGACGGATTTATTATACAATTGCTTTAACAGATGCATCTTCACAATATGAATTATTATTTTTATCTCCATATAAAATATTGAGTCATTATAAAGCAATAGAAGCACTTTTAATGACAATGGGAATGGTATTTTTAGTTTTAACCTTTTTAGGAGTCGCTATGTTTAGTATAAGCATATTTTTTTCAAATAGCATTGCGATTATTTTTGGAGAAATATTTGCGATTTCCCCATTGGTTGTGGATAATATTTCTCAAAAAACTCCTATTGTACAATTTTTCTCTCCTGCATCATGGATAGGAATTTCAAATATTGGATACGAGTATAATTGGGATTGTCCTACAATGGGGTATATTATATTTGTATTGTGTGTATTAATTGGTGTTCTTTCCGTTATGAGTTTATTAAAAATAAAGAAGAAAGGAATATACTAAGATGCTTCAAATAAAGAGTGTGAGAAAAACGTTTAATGAAACAGTAATACTGCAAGAAATCTCATTGTTATGTGAACGTGGAAAAATTTATGGAATTATGGGACGTAACGGATCAGGGAAATCTGTTCTGTTCAAGTGTATATGTGGATTTCTTGAAGTTGATAGTGGTGAAATAGTCTTAGATGACCAAGTTTTATCAAATGGTAAAATGGGGAATAAACGAGTAGGGTTTATCATTGAAAATCCTGCATTTCTTCCACAATACAGTGGTTTTCAGAATTTAGTTATGTTATATTCCATCAATAATAAAACGGATACTCAAGTTATAAAGAAATATATGAGTATGGTGGGATTAGATCCAGATGATACAAAAAAGGTGAAAAAATATTCAATGGGTATGAAACAACGCTTGGCTATTGCGCAGGCTATTATGGAATCTCCACAATTATTAATTTTGGATGAGCCATTTAATGGATTAGACAAAAGTGGAATAGAACATATTAGAAAGCTGCTGTTGGAGTTAAAAAAAACAACCATTGTATTATTGGCAAGCCATAATAAAGAAGATATAAATTTGTTATGTGATGAGACTTTTGAGTTATCCGAAGGATTACTTAGACCTGTGCAGAAAGAAAGCAATGAATAATAGCAAACAAAATAAAGATAGTAAATGTTGGTTGGTTATTGTATAATACAAAGTATATAGATAATAGTATATATATACTTTAAAAACAAATGGGATATGAGATGGATTCTGGATAACACGAAGGAGTATGTTAAATGAAGAAAAAAGCAGTAATTGGGGTAATCATTGGTTGTGTTGTATGTATGTTTATTTTTGCTTATTTTGGTGTGGCATATTATTTTTCTAAACATTTTTATCCAAATACAACAATCAATAAAATAGACGTATCAGGAAAGTCTCTTTTAGATGCAACAAAGCAATTTGAGAAAGTGATTGAAACATACGCAGTGACTATTGAGGATGAGGGTGTGGAAGAAGAAAGCATTTATGGAAAAAATATTCATTTAAAGTATGCTTCCAATAAAGAAATTCAAGAGGTCTTAAAACAGCAGAATGTCTGGTCATGGATTGTGGATATTTTTGAGAAGAAAACAAAAACAGTGAAATTTAACGTGGAATATGACGAAACACTTTTGGATGAGCAGATCAATCAGCTGAAAATACTAAAAGAAAATCAGATTCCAGGAGAAAATGCAAAACCGGTATTTAACGGGGAACAGTTTGTGATTCAGAAGGAAACGAATGGTACGGGGATTGACTACGTAAAATTAAGAAAAGCAATCGAAAATAAGCTAAAGGCCCAAGATACGAATTTGAATCTGGAAAAGGAACAGTGTTATCTTGCACCAGAATATACAGAAAAATCAGAAAAGGTACGTGTAGCATGTGATATCATGAATTCTTATCTGGAAGCATCTGTTACATATGAAATGACAGAACCTGTGATAGTAGACCGCTCTCTGATTGGCACTTGGATTACGGTCGATCAGAATATGGAAGTTGTATTTCAGACGGATCTGATCAAAGCATGGCTGGAAGAATTTGGAAATAAATATGACACTGTTGGAGCTACCCGTACATTCACAACACCCGATGGACGAGCTACTCAGGTTTCAGGGGGAACCTATGGATGGTCAATCGACGAAGAAACAGAGCTTACAAATTTGAAGAATGATATCAAAAATAAGGCAATTGTGACAAGACAGCCGGCATATTATGTCGGCGGAATGGCAGCAGCTCATGCAATGCCGGATTGGGGAGGTACCTATATTGACGTAGATCTCACTGCGCAGCATATGTGGTATGTGATCAATGGAGCCGTAGAATTGAGTACGGATATTGTTTCTGGAGAACCGATTCCAGAAAAAATCACACCAGAAGGGGTCTATACGATTTTAGAAAAAGAAGCGGATTCTACGTTGGTCGGCGAAACTAATCCAACGACAGGACAGCCGAAATACATTCAGCCTGTAAGATTTTGGATGAGAGTAACATGGAGTGGGATTGGATTTCATGATGCAGACTGGCAAAGTGCATTTGGCGGTACTCTCAATCAAATTTCGGGAACAGGTTCCCACGGCTGTATCAATATGCCGGTAGATCAGGCACAACTTTTATTTAGTAAGGTAGAAGTGGGAACACCAGTTATCATTCATTATTAAAGGTATGGATATGAGAGGAGAGAAGAAAATGAGAAAGATTATTTTAGTTGTGATATGTTGTATGCTTGTCTGTACAGGGTGTAACAGGCAGGTAGAACTGACTGAAGAAGAGGCTTTTAAAGGCGTAGATGATATCATTACGGATCAGCAGATTAATATACACTTTGCACTCAAAGAGAGACCGTTGCATGAATTAGATTCTTACTTACTAGGATTAAGTATCGAATCTCCATGGGGAGAGTCCATGATTCCAAGCATGACATATTCACCATTTAACAAAAAATTAGGAGTGAAAATAAGAGCAGAAGGAAAGGAGTGGATGATAGAAGACCTATATAGGAAAGATCAAAAAGTTGTGTATAAATCAGGAAATGAACTTCCTACGCAAGGGGGTGAAGTAAAAGAGTCTGTGAAGAGCATTTATGAAAATGCAGAATGGAAATTAAAACCATCAAAAGATGTTTATCACATCTGGATAGATCAATATATAGAAAATACAGAAGCAATAATAGAGCCTGTAGAGTTGTTTCGCCTTATAGATCAAACGTCAGGTACTGAATTTATTGTAAGTCTTACAGATATAGATATGATAATGGATGGATGGAAGTCTCAGAAAGAAAGTGGAATTGTGGAGTGAAAAAAAGAATTGTTATTTTATGTGGAATCATTTATATTTTAACACTTAGCATGGGGTGTAGTACGAATCAGAATGATGCGGAAGAGAGACTGAAGCAGGAACGATTTCAAGGAGTGGAAGAGGTTGCTACAGATCAACAGATCAATATGTATTTTGCATATAAGGATATCGAAATGAAAGAATATAATTCTTTTCAGTTTCGTATGAATTTTACTTCAGATACTTATCCAGATAGTGGACTCAGTCAGTCATTTAGCTCTAAAAATGGAAAAGTGGGGATCAGAGTCAAGACTTCTGGAAATAATCAATGGGAAATGGGAAATTTATATTTTGAACCGAATAAAACAGTGTATCAATCCACTGAAAATACGAATGGCTATTCTGAGGAAGAAAGTCTTTTGAATGAATTGTTTAAGACAGCTGCCTGGAAACTTCATCCGTTGAGGGAAGATTATCGAATCTGGTTGGATGATTGTGTACGAGTAGGGAATAAGAAAGCCAAAAGTGAATCTGATCCGATTGAACTTTTTGAGTTGATCGATCAAACTACAGGAACAACATTTACGGTTTCAATTAGAGTGGTATTTGATGATGAGAGATTGACTTAATGTAATGAGCATAGTTGTTTTTTATATGTTCCCTTTTAGGAGCCCTTTTTGGGCTCAAAAGGGAACAGTATTTAAGCTTAAACTAGTAATTAATTGCGTAAAATGATACTTGCCCTTTCTAGAAGTTTGAGAATAGCGTCAAGGCCAGAATAGATAGTGGTAACGGTGCCTAATCCGGCTCCAGCTACAACACCTAGTTCAACCAATGCCCATCCAGCAATACAAGCTACGCAAGCAACTGAGGCATACGTTACAATTTGGCCGGCTAATTTATATTCGGGAGTATAAATCACAACTTGAACAATCCAGCCAATAGAAAGCTCAAGATAACGAGATTCACTGCCTTCCCCATCACCTGGAAGGTATACTTCATTGCTTTCCCATGTAACGGAAAGTTCGGCACAGTTAGCTTCTTTCAGCTCTACTTGTAAAGTTACACTGCCTTCTTGCATTTCTTCAGCGATCGAGATGCATTTTTCAAATGCTATATTGTAAAACTGTTCTGAAAATCCAGAAGTATCAATTTCAGAGAGTACTTGTTTTAAAGTTTCTTTAAAATTAGCAGTTACCGTTCCATCAGATTTTAGCTCTATAGGTATTGAAATCTTAGATGGTGAATCAGGAACAATGACTGCTTTTCCTTTTGTTTCAATAAACAAGTTTATCTCCATATTTGTACTTGGAAAATGTGCAACTTGTATGCGACAATCATATAAATCAATGTTTGTGGTAAAAATATTTTCCAAAGGTGCAGTTGCAGTAGTAAACCTGTTTAAATATTTTTTATATAAAGCGTTGATTCGTTCTTGTTCTGTAATGTATTCGACTTCATCAAAGATTATACATCCCTGATCCTTGCCTGGCTCGGGAGAACGGGCAACTTTATCAATTGCAAATGATGGAGAAGAGGTAAATGTAGTTTCAAAAAATTGATCAAATGCCCAGTTTTTTGGTAGAGGATAGCCGCAGTTACCGGTGAATCCACTTGACATATCAGATACAAAGGAGGATGTGGTTAACATTTTATCAGCTAATGCAATACAAATCTGACGTGGACCGTAGACGCCTATTTTGTATTGCTTTTCATTTAGAGTAGAACTGAAAACACCATAAATTTCTTGAAAGTATTTAATGATATAATCATCAGTTTCATGTGGTAAACAATCAAAATCAACAGCAAAATAAATTGTAGTTTCATGTAAAAAACCTAGGCGGGTTGCGGCTTGAATTGCGATAATAGCATCTGTTGAACCCTGAGAGGGATTTTTAAAATAGTTTAGATAATAGCCACCATCCTGATAAATTGGAAAAATGTATAGTCCAGCAGAAGTAACTCTTTCGATTTCAGCTACAGTTAAGGCTTTTGGTCTAAAATCTGTGCCAACGGTACCTGTCAAATATCTTCCTACACATCGATATCCTGCATTATACAAATCAAGAGCTTGCTGTTCGTTGAGAATAACGGAACAGTCGCAAGCCTGGGCAGGACGAGCGGTATCTCCACAACTCAGCAATAGTGATTTCATGGTAGAAACATCAACTGTTCCAGATTTATCGTCAATAATCTTGGATAACGCATAAAAATTTTGGAAATTTGTAACAGCAGCTCTTGTTGCGTCATCAAATACTCCATCAAAATTACCAGGATCATATCCATTAAAATAAAGTCCGTACTGAACTAGTTTGTTAAATTTTGTTTTTGAGTTTCCGGATACGAGAGGTCCGGGGAATAAAGCAGTTGTTTGTTCTCCAAAGTTCAGTTCATTTAAATTTGTGAGTGTATCATTTGGAGAAAGAATACCTTCAGCAGCTTGAAGTGCACCCAAAACAGAAAGTGCTGTTTCCCTGGACATAATACCATCACATGCACGTACGCTTAAATAGTCAGAATACTCTTTATTTAATTGTCTTTGAATTATTTGGATTTTGCGATCCCATTTCGTGGAAGGATTGGCAGGTTCTGTGAACCAATTAAAAGATAGCAATGCAGCCCACACTTTCCAATCTACTTTTCCTGTTACACCAATGTTAGCATCTTTTTGAAGTTGTGTTACGGCGTTTACCCCAGATGTATAATAGATACCAGTTATTCCTCCTGCAGCATACCCTTTAAAAAATAATGCGCATTGTAATAAACAGACATTAGGAATAGAAGAATCATCAGGGTTCATTTTCTCGATTACTGGTAGCGTTTTGAATTTTTTAAGTGTAGCAGGACCAACAGATCCAACAGGATCTAATCCGTTTTCAAGTTGGAAAGCTCGGATTACTCCAGATACAGTTACAGTTCCTGTGTAACCGTTTTCTTCTAAAGGAATCCATTCAGAACGATGTCCATACATTGCATTGAGATAAGCTTGAGCTTTTTTAACATTTTCATCAGCCATAATTAATTTCCTTTCTGATAAGTATATCGAGTTTGTGAGGGATGCTCCTTCCTAAGTTATTCAATTCTATTTAGGAAAGAGCATCCTGATTTTAGTATACAAATGCTTATTTAGAGTTTACAATTTTATTTCATAAGACAGAAATTGGATGCAAACATGCTCCCATAAGCATAATTCAATTTGATAAAATAATTGCCAGAAACGATCTTGCCATTCTGGTTATAGGCAATAATGGACATATTTTTTTCATCACTTGCACCAGCAGTAGCTGATTTAGTATAAACCATATTACCAGCAGCTAAACTTGTTACATAATTATTATTTCCATCTACAATGTTTAATCCGTGTCTCAGTCTGAAACAATAGCAAGATCCTAAGTTTGTCATATTTTGTAAAGTACCGGAATATGCAAGGTTCCCGTATCTGCCGTCATATGAGTTGATAAACCCGAGGGTATAGCGTCCATCCGGATCAATAAACCGTACTTCATTGACATTAAGATAACCTGTAGTTACACCAAGGTTAACAAATACTTCTCCCGGATACAGTTCTCCGCAAGGACCGGAACAATCTGATCTTCGATATACAGGGATGGTTCCACTATTTACAATCATGTGATATCGAGCCATTTTTCAATTCTCCTTTTCATTTTAGAAAATATTTTATAAAGTTGATGTAATTACCAGTTCCCATATAAGGCGATACCGCTTGCAGAAGAACTGGTTCTTAATCCAGTGTCGACATATCCATAGGCGCCCGTTGAATCAGCCATAGAATCCCATCCACCAGTACGTTTTTCGGCAAAATTGATTGCCTTTAGGAACGGTGAGTCAATGCTTGCCATGCTGCTCTTACATAAAACTCGTTTTCCAGCAGCTACGCTTCCAACTACCTGTCCATTGAAGTTATAAAGGTTCATAGTCTGACGCATCATAAAAGCAACGTAATTTTGTCCGTTTAGCGAAACAGTTCCATAAGGACGAGTATGGATAGGTGTTTTTGAACTTGCAGGAGCACCATTCAGATATCCTCTAAGGGGCTGCCCAGAAGGTCCTAAGAAATAGATAGCGACTAAGCTACCTTCGGCACCGATAACGGTAAAAAATTCACGATTCATTAACTCCCCAATCGCACGATTGTTACCATCAGTGACAGTAACATTTCTTCCACTTAAATTAACACAACAATCTCCAACTAATGGCATAAAAATGTCTCCTTTTGCTTTGATTTATTTGATAATCGATTATCTAATTTATAAAAAGCAAATAGAGAAAAAAATGTAACCTATAATTTGAAATAAATAAAATCAAATAGAAAATCACACTAAATAATCACAATAATTGGACATTTATCAGAAAATATTGCTTGGAAATGCAAAAAAATTATATTATAAACAGAAGTTATGATTAAAGGAATACGAGGGAGGTGAGAGTATGAAAGGATAAAGTGTATGAAATGTTTATAAGTGATGAAAACAGTAGTAGAGGAGTGAAAGGTATGAAAAAAAAGAAAATTGGTATTTTATTAGCAATGATGATGTGCACGGTGGCGGGGGTGCTTCCTGTCCATGCAGGGACAAGTTATTTAGATGTACAAGCAGGAGATCAGTACTCATATCCTACATATAAAGACACTGGTACAGATTTTGAAACATATTATTATGTGACACCGACAACATATGTGGGAAATGATATTATGGGGAGATCATTTTCTGTGGATGGTAAGTATAGTTCTACAATTACGATTATGTATAATTATCCGGACAAATATTCATATGAAATTCATGGTCCTCAAGTTGTTGGAGGAATTTATTACAGAATGTTTGCACATTGCAATATGGCGGGGTGGCATTTAATTGGTAGATATACGCCTTAATAAAGGCGTACATCAAAAAAGTACATATAATAGGTTGGCGGAGTAATCTCCGCCTGTAAAAATAAAGGTGGAGAATGAACAGCAAAATTTTAGTGATAATGATAATGGTAGTACTATTATTATCTGGGTGTAGTTTAGAAGAAAATGAAAAAAAGGAAGAAATTGCCAATATTAATGATTTTCCTAAAATGTATTGTAAAAGTTATGAACACTTAAAATTTGAATCGGAGATTATTATTCGAGCAAAAAATAATAACATTTTGTATGAATGTGTGGCAAAACCTAATAAATTTAATCATAAAAGTGCGATAGAGTTGTTATTTCCCAAAGAACAAAATAGTCAGATACAGAGTGATGGAAATAACTATGTACATAGTAATGGGAATACGCTATATATCAATAAAGATTATTTGTCTTTTAATTCTAATTCATCAGAAATGGAACAAGCCTTGGAACAAATTTCATTAGAAGAGGATACAAATAAAGCCAAGGGTGTGGAAAAATTAGATGAATTGAAAGCACATACAATAGAAAGGGAATTGGAAAAATTAAAGATAGATCAAATTTCTTTTTATAAATCCCATGAGGAGGCAAAAAATAGTGCAGGCGAAAAAAGCTACTATTGGTTAGGAAATCAGAGCTATCAAGAACTTCCCGTATTTAATACGACTTTGTTTGCCGGGATAAATGATACTTGGGCTCCAATACAAATCTTGTCTACAGCAAATGGAATAGAAAAATTGCAGGTTTTGTATAATTACTCTTTTGAAAAGAAAGATAATAAAATTGAACTGAAGTCCTTTGATCAAATCGCCTTAGCTTTAGAAAAAGAGTATTCCATGATTTTAGGAGACAATAAACGTGTTGTATCAAGGGCGGAATTATTTTTCTGGGTAGATGTAAATCAGGAATCAGAAGTTTTTCAAATGATACCAACATGGGTATTAAACGTAAAGGAGTTTTCACAAAGTAGTTTGCAATGGAGAGAATATCAAGAATTAGTAAATGCAGAAACAGCAGAGGTAATGGAAGTAGGAGAATGACAAATGAAATATATATCGATGGAATTTAGACGAAGCCTTTTTTCCTTAAATTTTTGGGTTGGTATTCTGGGAGTGAGTTTGGCACATTTCATATCAATACATAAGGTGGTGGAAAATGTGATTTCTGTATACAACACATATCAGTGTGCGGTTTATTTTACACCATATATCATCAGTTTGATTTTCTGCGTATTACCATTTGGTTTGAGTTTTTGTGAAGATATGGAAAACAATTTCATACAACAAATTGTTTTAAGAAAAAATTTGAAGATGTATGTATTCTCTAAAGTTATCATTATCTATATCACATCATGTTTGGCAATGGTATTAGGTACAATATTGTTTGTTTTTATTATTAATATAAAGGCTCCGTGGATATGTGAAATAGATAAACTGGACAATGATCTTTTGGCAAAAATGTTTATATTGAAAGGGTACCCGATGATATATTTCGTTATAAAAGCATTCTATAGTGGCATAATATCTTCAGTTATTTCGTTAGTAGCAGCCGTTCTCTCGTTGTTTTGGCAAAACAGGATGTTTGTACTTTCTATTCCTTTTATCGTGTATTGTATATTACTGTATTATGTAAAAGATGTGTTTAAGTTAGATATTAGAGAATTGTTTAATCCTGTATATGGGAAAAATAATATGATTATTTCTTTTTTGCTAAGTATAGGGATTACAATTTTATTGGGGGGTTATGTGTATTTAAAATTGTGGAGGCAGTACAATGAAAAGGGAATATAAAGCTAGCATTTGGATGAAATTGTGGATAAAAAGGATAGCAGGTAAAAAGAATATTTTGCTACTAATGCTTTTATTTTTGATTTTGACAATCTATTTGGAACCGTTAAAAAGTTTTGTGAGTATTTCTGGTTACAAAATATCACCGTGGGTTTATCCGTTTCTTATTACAGATTCTAATTTCTTAATTATTTTTATGTGCGGAGTTATTTGTTTTTTCTCGAATACCATCTTTTTTAAAGCAAAAGATTGCTATTATTTTTTACGGATGGGTAGAAAAAAATGGATTGTAATGGAATTGGGGTATGTAATTTTAAGTGCCGTTATGATTTCGGTTTTAAATATTATAATGACATGGGGTGTACTAAATATTCAAATGCATTTTGAAAATAGTTGGGGAAAGGTATTGTATACCTTGGCTAAAACGAATGCGGGAGAACAATGTGGTTTGTTTTGGAATATATCAGCACAATACATAAGTGAACATTCTGTTATGGAGAGTATGATAATTTCTATGATAATAACAATATTTGGTATTACATTTTTAGGAATATTCTTGTTGTGTTGCAGTCTTTTTTTTAATAGAGTTATAAGTATTGCACTGAGTTCAATTTTAGTAGTGACCTCTTCTCTCGTTGTTAATCTGGGAGATCTTATGCAAAAGAAATTGGCTACAATTTCTCCAATTGCGTGGATGAGAGTTGCGGATTTGGATGTTAATAGATTTGGGGTTGAAATAAGTCCGTCATTGTCTTTCATTATCTGGGGATATTTGATTTTAATTGGAGGATTAGTAGGAATAATATGCAGAAGAGCAAATAATATTGACTTGATATGGGAGGAATACGAGTGAGAACGGGAATTCAAGTAAAGGGTATTTCAAAAAAAATAGGAGATCAGCAAATTTTAGAAGATGTTGATATTACGTGTCTGTGTAAAAGTATTACAGGAATTATTGGGAGGAATGGTTCAGGAAAAACCGTCTTATTAAAATGTATATGTGGTTTATTAAAGCCAGATAAAGGGAATATTTACATACTGGAGAAGTCTGGAAATGAAGAGGCGCTACGATTAGGTAGCATTGGTGCATTAATTGAAATACCGTCTTTTTTGTCAAATTATAGTGGGTTAAAAAACTTAGAATTGTTATATGGTATTCATAATAGAGTGAATAGAAAATATTTAAAAGAAATTATGTTGAGTGTTGGGTTAGATCCTGAGAAAAGAAAAGCAGTAAAAAAATATTCTATTGGTATGAAGCAGCGTTTAGGTATAGCGCAGGCTATTATGGAAAAACAAGAAATAGTAATTTTAGATGAACCAATGAATGGATTGGATATTGAAGGGGTGCAGCAAATAAAACAGTTACTTATTCAATTGAAGAATGAAGGTAGAACAATTTTGTTGGTTAGTCATAATCATGAAGATATAGAGGAACTATGCGATGCTGTTTATGAAATGTCAATGGGAAAAGTCGAACAGAAAAAATAAAATGTTTGTGTTAAGTGGAAGTTTTTATAGAAACTACATTTTGGATTGTAAAAAGTGATTTTCATATTACCGAACAATTGAGGAAAACGATTTTAAATATTTATAGCTCTTATTAAATGGAAAAATATTTATCAAAATAGTTTCTAAATATCTAAAAATCATCTTCTTTAATGTGGGAGGTGAAAAGATAAATATGAAAAACATTGTAGACTTTAATATTGTTGAAAGTGTTGCATCTGGAACAATCGCATTTTTTTTTGGGAACTGGGATTTTTTGTTAAAATCTATATTAGTGTTGGTTATATTGGATGTTATAACCGGATGGATAAAAGCAATTTGTAATCACAATTTGTCATCTGATGTTGGATTTAAAGGTGTACTTAAAAAGATTGTTATATTCATAATAATAGTCTTGGCCAATATTATTCAAAGTTTGTTGAGTCAAAAGATTCCACTTAGAGAAACTGTCATTATGTTTTATATCCTTAATGAGTCTCTTAGTATTCTTGAAAATGCAGCGTATTTTATTCCAATTCCAAAGAAACTAAAAGAGGCATTAGAGCAGCTAAAAGAACATGAAGATTTATAAGTTGGGAGGTATTGGGGATATTTAAGGTAAGCGATATATGATAATTCATGATATAAAAAGGAGTAAAAGGATATGGAATATACGAATAGTTCATTGGTTGACTGTGAAATAAAAAGCCCTAATAATAGCGGTAGACGGACACATGATATTGATCGCATTACTCCACATTGTTGTAGTAGGTCAACTCTCAGCAGAAGGAATTGGAAGTTGTTTTCCTCAGGGAAAGGAAGCATCATGTAATTATGGAATCGGAAAAGATGGGAGAGTTTGCTTGATTGTAGATGAGGCAGACAGAAGTTGGTGCAGTTCCAGCGAGGAAAATGATCAACGTGCTGTTACTATCGAATGTGCTTCAGATGTATCGGAACCGTACGCAATGACCCAAGATGTATATAACAAGCTAATAAAATTATGTGTAGATATTTGTCAACGAAATGGGAAAACAAAATTACTTTGGTTTGCAGATAAGAGTGAATCCTTGAATTATATTCCAAAGTCAAAAGAGATGGTTTTAACAGTTCATCGCTGGTTTGCCAATAAATCTTGCCCAGGTAACTGGCTTTATGAAAGACTTAGCGATGTGGCAGATAGGGTAACGGAAGAGCTTAGTGTTGGTAATTCATTGGATGATAGCAGTAAAATAGCATATCAGGTGCAATGCGGAGTTTATAGTGAAAAGGTAAATGCAGAGGAGCAATTAAAAAGAATAAAGAATGCGGGATTTGATGTCTTTATGAAAAAGATAAATGGTATGTATAAAATTCAGATCGGTGCCTACAATGTCAAAGAAAATGCAGAAATAATGTTGGAAAAAATTAAAAGTGCTGGTTTTGATGCGTTTATTACTATGGAAAACAATCTGGGGAAAGAGGTGTTGCCCTTAAAAACGAGTACAGAAATCGCAAAAGAAATTTTTGCGGGTGTTTGTTCTGATTCTAGATGGGAAACATGGGGAAATGGGCAAACAAGAGTGGATCGTCTGACAAAAGCAGGATATGATGTAAACTCTATTCAAAAAGAAGTGAATAAATTATTTGTGTAGTAAAATACTTCATCGATGTGGTACCCCAAGGGAGACAGTATGATTATAGCTAACCAGCATTACAGGGAGTACAGTACTACAACCGTTTGTTTGCGATGGAAAATTCCATTAACAAAAAATATCCTGGTAATTATGAAAAGCGGAAACAGCGGCGTCTCCAGAAGGGAAAAATGATTCTGGAGGATTTCTGGTTGTGGCTAGAACAGCAGGGATTAGTTCGGAATACTTGCATGAATAAAGCGTTGGACTATGTGCTAAACTGCTGGGATACGGCAGAGACCTATTTGGAAGATGGACGCTGCTGCTTTACCAATAATCTCAGTGAGAATGTGATCCAACGCATTTGCTGTTGACCAGAAAAAATGACTATTCAGTAATTCGGTAGATGGTGTCAATGCCAGTACAGGGTGTACACAATGCTTGAAATGGCAAAGATGAATGACCTGAACATAGACAGATATCTGAAAGTTCTACTAAAGTATTGGTCTACAACAGATGAACAGCTCGCCGAATTAGCACCTTGGAGTGAAAAAATCTGGTCTATCAAAAATCGCATGTGAATTATAGTGAATTACTCCAACTTGAAAATGGCTGGAGTAATTTTATATTCTATCGCTTTCCTATTGATTAAAGTTTCTCCAATATACTCGTATGGTTTATCAGTCATCTGTTAAGTTCTGACATATTTTAATAAAATCAGGTTTGCTTAATTCTTTTACTTTTGTGTAAAATTCTTTTGGTGTTAATAATTGATGTGGTGATGTACAAGGTCCACCTAACAATTCGTTAATGTATTGTTCTGCATATTCTTGATCGAATCCTTCTAACATTTTAAATCCCGTGTATGCTTGCAGTACAGCCGCTTCACGTTTGGTCATAAGTAAATCTCCTTTAATATGATTTATAAGAAGGGGGATTTTTATAGTGTCCTTTTGATCCTATGCCCCCCAAATTTAGATATTCCGATGTGTAAAGGAATATACAAATTTATTGAAAATCTAAGAATGAGAACTTCTCGATAAACAAGCAGTTCCTATTAATCATCCGTTGCGTTTCTGCAGATTTTAATAAAATCTGGCTTAGCTCGTTCTTTTAATTCAGCTGTAAAGTTTTCATTTAGGAATTCGATATATGAAAATGGTCTGCCAAGCAATTTTTCAATATATTGTTGAGTGTATTTTGTATCGTCCCCCTCTAACATTACAGTTCCTGTATATACTTCCATTACTGCAGCTTCTCTTTTTGTCATTGAAAATTCTCCGCTCTTTAATATTGTCCGTTAATTAGGATTATACATTTTTAGGGTTACTATAAATTTTGACTAACAAGATATGTAATATCTAGATACCAATACGCTCAATCATATAGATAAGATTATTGGGATTTCTAAGATATTCTTTATTTCAGTCCGGATATTTTCCTTATTGTTTAATACGGTCTCTGTCAGTCTGTTCGCAAAAAATCCATATCATACTTTACCAGTGGATGTGCAATGAGAAATAATTCTAATTTTTCTTTTTCTGCTTCTGTTACTTGTATACATTTTTTAATTTCTATGTTGGCAGTTGTTGAAAAAAATAGCTGGTACTGTCTTTTGGCTTCAGGAATTTGCAGAATTAGAACCTTGTCATATGCAACTAAAAATTCGTAGCCTTTTGGTAATTCAGTCAGTGGTTGTTTCCAACTATAAGATGCCGGTGAATATCCCCTTGTTGGTGGTTCTGTAAGAATAGGGATTCTCCATTCTTTGCCATATTTAGTAGCAGTCCTTATTTTTCCCCTTCGTATCCATTGACGTACAGTTACGGATTCAACACCGTACTGTTCCGCGTATTGTTCCACGGTTAATAACTCTGATTTGACAGATAGAAGAATGAATTCCTGATCGCAAACCATATCCAGTTTGTTATCTGGTGCAAGTCCACGAAAGTTATAGTGATTACAGAATAAATAGATACCATCATAAGATAATGTAAGTTCATAGGCCCACCAATCTTCAAGCTCAGTAAATAGTCTCGTACTCACTAATTTTTTTGGAATTTTTTTAATAGTTCATTTACAACATGGTAATAAGCAGCAGAATGTCTCGTATCATCTTGAGATTTTTGATTAACAGTTTTGATAATACAATCAAATTTTTTTAGTAAATCTTGTTTAGAGGTCATGTGATTTTTCTTGAACTGGTCGCTATATTGTAGAGTTCTTTTGTTACTGAATTTCATGAATCCCTCCTACCTACCCTTTCCGCATTTGTATTATATCAATACAATCTGATGGGAATAGTAAAAATTTTTGTTTTTTTCGATAATTGAACCCTAAAAGTGGCTTTCCTCTATGAAAGGGAGAAGCCACTTTTTAATAACTGCGTTCTGCAGAAGGGAGGTGATCCGAATGGAACTATCTCCCAAACAAAAACAACAGGTACAAATGAAGTTTGATACCTATTGTAAAAAGACCATAAAAGGGGAAGTAAAGCATTGCTGGAGAGATCTGACAAGACAGAAATCGAAAGAAAGCTTGTTTTCAGAATTGACCAGGCAAGAATTGGAACAACTGTATTCTATGGATAAGTATTGTTTTGATCGAAGGTATTTTCAGGTCATGGGAAAAGCAGTGGAAGTCAATGATCTACAGATTGCAGAAGCATTTCAGAAACTGTCGGAAAAGAAACGAGAAATCTTGTTGATGCTGTATTTTTTGGACATGACAGAGACGGAAATCGCATCCGATCTACATTTGGTACAAAGTACGATTCACTACCATAAGCAAGTTTCTTTAAAGCTGATGAGACAGATATTGGAGGAAATGTATGAGTAATGGAAAGAAAGCATTGCCGTATGAAGTTATCATGTCAGCAATTTCAGGAGATGCTGAATCTGTCAATTATGTTTTGGAATATTATGATCCCTACATAAATGAGTTATGTAAAAGGAAAATCAAATTGGCAGATGGAAGTGAGCATGACCAAGTGGATGAGTTCATGAGGCTGAGAATCCGGGCAAAATTGATTGAGAAGATCGTGAATTTTAAGATTCTTCCGAAAGAGCTGGTTTAATCCGTTCCCTTTCCGGAGAGGACAGCAACTGCACATTGAAAACAGAATAGAGAGATATCCTGCAGGACGTATGGAACAGACGAGCTGAGCTGCAGATACGCCAGGATTGTTTTTGTGCGACTTTATGACATTGTGTCGTAAAGTGTCGAATCAGAAAATTTACAGTGAAGACAAAGGCAGGAGCGGGAACTATCCATGTAGCAAATAGGAGTGAGGGAGCCTATAGCGAAGACTCTGTTTCTGGATAATGATACTTCCGGATAGAAAACCGGTCTGAAAAAGATGGTGCAATTCCAATGTGAACTGTTGCCCTGACAGTAACCTGCAGGATAAAAAATAACATGAGGTGATAGAGGACATTTACCCGTATAGTACGAAAAAACATCAATGACAAAAGAGGAGAAGCAAATGGAGATAGAATTTGAAAACCATGAAGAAATGAAGCAAAAAGTACGAGAAGAACAGAAAAATCGACTTATAAGTTATCAGGAAAAAATCAATACAGGAAACGTGAAAGCAAAAGAGAAGGAGGAAAATTAATATGAATCCAGAATTTACAGAATATGTAAAAAACCATATTCGGGAATATCTGCCAGACTCTTATGCAAATGCTGAAATTCAGATTCAGCAAACGATAAAGAGTAATGACCGGATTTTAGAAAGTCTGATGATTCGAAGAGAAGGAGAAGACGCTGCACCGATGATTCACTTAGATAATTTTGAACAACAATATCAAAATGGGGAATCCATGAATGAGATTATGAATCAAGTTGCGGAGCAGTGCATGCAAGGAGAAGAAATACCGTTTGACAGAAGGGATTTTCTTGATTATGATGCGGTGAAAGAAAATTTGACAATCAAGATGTGTGATCCGGAAAACAATGTAAAATATTTGGAAAAATATGCACACAAAAGTTGTGGTGAGCTTACGGCATTGTATAGCGTAATATGGGAACAAAATGAATTTGGTACTGCAAGTATTCCGGTAAGTAAATCCAATTTGGAAATGTGGGGTGTTTCTATAGAGCAATTACACCAAGATGCACTTTTAGCAGATCGTAATAGAGGATATGGCTTATATAATATGGAAAACTTGGTAAATTCCATGGTGTTTGACCGTGAGCCGATCAACTTGCTTTTGAATGCAGATGCAAGCGGTCCTTCGGAGAAAGCAATGTATGTATTGACGAATACCAGTAAGATAAATGGAGCGAATGCACTGGTGCAGGAAGAATTACTGGCACAAGTAGGAGATGTTTTAAGGGAAGATTATTATGTTCTTCCGTCTTCTGTTCATGAAGTGATTCTTATACCAGATAATGGAACTATAGCGAAAGAAGACTTAGGGCAGATTGTAGCAGAAATTAACGCAACGCAGGTTTCAAAAGAAGATCTGCTTTCAGATAAGGTTCAGTTTTATGATTCCAAGCAAAAACAATTGCGCTTGAATAAGGAAGAAAGGGCAAAGGAAAAGATCACTGAAAAAATAAAAGAACCAGTGGAAAAGAAAATTCAGCGAAATATAAAGGAACCCAAAATAAAACGTCTTAAATTGTGATAAGGAAGAGAAATAAGGAGTATTTTCTCTTGACAGGCTTTTTGGAAAAGAATAGAATACGTATGATCGTACTACGGAAACTTGTGAAGCCCGTAGTCCGGAAGGCTTCCTACGGGGGGCCTTTCGCCATTTATGAGGAGATAGGTGAAATTGAGCGGAAAACGGTTTCTGACATATGATGAGCAGATTTCATTTCTGTCAGAACAAAAACAGCTGTTAATTGAAGATCAGAAATATGCAAAACAGATTCTTTTCAAAATTGGCTATTTTGCATTGATCAATGGATATAAACAGATATTTAAAGATCTACATACTAATAAATTTAAATTGGGAGTAAGGTTTGAGGATGTCTATGAATTATATAGTTTTGATCATGATCTTCGCAGCGTATTTCTAAAATATATTTTAATCTGTGAACAAACAATCAAATCTTCTTTGTCATATCACTTTTGTGCAATTTATGGAGAACATCAGGAAGCATATCTGGATCCTGCCAATTACTTACAGGCTGGAAAAAAGATTCCCAATATTAGAAATGTAATAAAAAAGATATCAGAGCAACTGAATGAGAAAAGTAATTGCTCGTATATTCAACACTATATAAAGAAATATCAATCGGTGCCGTTTTGGATATTGATTAATGTATTGACAATTGGACAGGTATCGAAACTTTATGCCTGCCAGAAAGGACGTGTAAAGATTCAAGTCTGTAAAGATTTTGGAACAGTCAGGGTGAATGAAGTGGAAAGAATGCTATCAATCATGACAAAATTCCGGAATGTATGTGCACATAATGACCGTTTGTTTGACTTCAGGACACAAGATGCACTACTGGATATGTCAATTCATAAAAGGTTGCAGATTCCAAGAAAAGCAGGGAGGTATTGCTTTGGAAAAGAGGATTTGTTTGCACAGGTCATTATTTTAAAGATTTTTCTACAAGAAGAAGATTTTGCTTTGTTCTATACGGAATTAAAACAATGTTTTGGGAAACACCCAATATATGAGACAGTTTTATATAAAATGGGATTCCCGGAAAACTGGAAGAAAATTGCAGTCGAAAAATACGAGAATCATAAAGAAACTTTATGACACGGTGTCGTAAAGAGGAAACGGCAGACTCTGATAGGGTAGGCTGTTTTTATTTGGAAAAAGTGAATCTGTCGAAGAATAAAAAATTCTAAAAAGTAAGAACCATAACAACGAGAGGAGATTCTTATGCAAAGTAATGTAAGTAAGAATGAATTTGTAAGATATGAAGAAGGGGCTAAAAGATATTCTATGTGTAAGCACACTTTCATGAAGTTAGCTCAAGAGGCTCATGCTGTATATAAAATCAATCGATTGACACTTGTAAATACCAGAGTATTTGAAGAATATTTAGAATTGTTCAGAGTATAGCAAGAATTTAAAACTGTGGGAAAGATAGAGAAAGTGTATATCAAAAAAATAATTGAATTTTTGATATACATTATGTATAATGGAAATAGATTATGAAACGGAGGTGATGCGGTTGGCAAGAACCGGGAGACCAAGGTTAGAAAATCCTAGGAGTGAGGGCGTTTTTATGCGACTGACGAAGGAGGAGCATGCAGAGATAGTAGAGTATGCGAAGAAACATAATCTAACCATAACACAAACACTAGTTGATGGATTTAGAGCATTACAAGAGAAACAAAATTGTATGTGATAGCTAGCAAGATATCTTTTCCATAGTGGAAAGGTGGTTGCTAAATGGCGAAGGCGAGAAAGGATAATAAAGGTAGAGCATTACGGCGGGGTGAGAGTCAAAGAAAGAGTGATAAAAGATATATTTATCAGTATAAAGACCCTAATGGGACACGAAGGGTCATTTATGCGGTGGATTTGTTAGAGTTAAGAGAAAAAGAGAAAAAAATAGTTCGGGACCAGCTAGATGGACTAGATACTTATGTATCCGGTAAAGCAACATTAAATACAGTATTTGATCGATATATGGCAACAAAATATGATTTGAAGCCACAAACCAGAGTTTCTTATAAATATATGTATGATCATTTTGTAAGAGACAATTTTGGTAAGCGATATATTGGAGATATCAAGTATTCAGATGTGAAGCTTTATTACTATCATTTGATAAATGAAAAAGGGTTCAAACCAGTAACGATTGATAATATTCATACATTACTTCACCCTACATTTAGAATGGCAGTAAGGGATGGGATTATACGAGTAAACCCATCAGAGGGAGTTATGGCAGAAATAAAAAGAAGTAACAGCTGGGAGAGAGGTACCCGACATGCATTGACAAGAGAACAACAAAAAGCATTTATGGAATATACAGCGAGTAGTCCGTTATATAATCACTGGTTGCCACTGTTTACAGTATTATTTGGAACAGGATGTAGAATTGGTGAGGTGATAGGATTAAGGTGGGATGACTTAGATTATGAAAAGCGTCAGATTAGTATAAATCATGCAGTTATATATCGAATGATGGAAAATGGAAAAGCTGAATTTCATGTATCAACACCGAAAACAAAAGCCGGAAAACGGACAGTCCCCATGATGGATGCTGTTTATCAAGCATTCAGAGATGAGTATGAAGCACAAAAAGAACGGGGATTTAATATAGAAGTATGTGATGGGATGAGTGGATTTATATTTGCAAATCGGAATGGAGGATTACATAATCCATCAACGATTAACCGAGCAATTCGAAGAATTTATGAATCTCATAATGCAGAGGAAATTGTAAAAGCGAAAAAGGAAAAGCGGGCACCAATATTGATTCCGCATTTCTCTTGTCATCATATGAGACATACCTTTTGTACAAGACTTTGTGAGGTGGAAGAAAATATAAAAGTAGCACAAGATATTATGGGACATGCAGATATTGGTACTACTCTTAATATTTATGCAGAAGCAAATGATGAAGCCAAACTGAAGGCAGTGAACAGTATGCAAAAAAAATTTGATATTTTCTAGAATAGTTTTTATTTACTTAAAATGGAAAAATAAAAATTGACATCAAATAAAAAAAAGACATCAATTTGACATCAAATTAGTGGTTTTTGATGGATAAATATGGATAGTCTTAAGGAAGATAAAACAATAAAATAGTTTCAGATTACACAGTATGGACTTATATGGATTAGGTCAATTTATAATCCCGACAATGAAGAGTTTAGATAAGTAAGAATGGTTGAAAACGGCATAAATAAAGGATTCTTTGAGGATAACAGAAGAGAAAAATTATGATTTTACGCCCAATTTACGCCCGATTTTTAAGACTTTGGCAGAAACCGATATTTTAAAATTGAATATTTCATTAGAGAAAAAAGGAGATTGCTATTGATATATGGCAGTCTCCTTTTTCGGGTTAAAATGAATGATGTGATGTCTATTCAATTTCAATTTTTCCATGAGCCTTTTCAAAATCGGCAATGTGTTTTTTCATCAAAACTTCCAGTTCACGATTGGCAGAACGGGCATTATATTCAGCAACAAAACGAAATTTTTTCAATAGTTCCGGCTCGGTTCTTAATGTAAATTTTACTGCGTCAGACGGCATAGATATAACCTCCTTGTGATTCTAACATCATTATACTGTCAAAGTGACGGCTAAAAGCATATTGACGGCAAAACGACGGCATAATATAATAGAGAAGTAGGTAAAATAACAAAACGAAAGGAGAACATATGAAATTAGTTGAAGAAATATTTGAAAAGGCTACGGTTAGAGGATTTGTAGATTATTTGTTGTATGGTTTACCGCCGGAATCAGAGGAAAGAAATTATCAAGCACGTTTAGATGAGCCATATTTAGAATATGAAAAAGTCGCTTTAGAGTATGACAGTAATGGAGCGTCGGAACTATTATCATTAGTCAACGCTATGACTTGTGAAAATGCGTGTGTGTATATGGAATTGGGAGTGCAGGCGGGCATTTTGCTGATTGCTGACATCGTTCAGAATTTGCGGAGAGAAGAAATTGAGAATATCCATTATAGAAACAAGTGTGAGTTGTTAATTGAGGATATTAGGCAGGTATTAGAGATTATGAAAGATTCTATGACGGACGAATGTAAGCAGAACATGACAAACATTTTGAATAAATGGGGAGCAGAAAGAAAAGGGGAAGAATGATGTCCGAATTAAAAGAATTATTGGAAAAAGTTAAATTGGAAAATATCATGGCATTTATGATTTATGGAGCGGATTCGAGAAGAGATGCTTTTGAAAACTATGAGAAAGAAATTGAAAAATCCTATGATGAGATTTTTTATAGACTGGAACATTTATACTCAGAAGCAGATAGGAAAGATGATAAACTGTTTGATATAGTGGCGGATTTTGCTATGCTTCACGACGATATATATTTTGAAGCAGGAGTATTGGTGGGATTTCAGTTGTTTAAGAACTTAGAGCAGGAGTATCAGAAACATGGGGAAGATTCCATATTGAATATTGTATTAAAGCCGAAAGGGAAGAAGTCAGTGTTAGAAGAAATTGCCGGATATAGAATGGACACAGCACTGGAGGAAACTTTGAGAACTGACAAGAAGTATCAAGAAGCAACAAAACGAATCAGTGAAAAAGTAAAAAAGGTGGATAGAAATGACTTCTCTGCGAAACAATGGGAAGTTATTGATGAAGCATTATCGGCTTGTAATAAAAAAAGTTCTGAATATGGGAGAGTGGCATACATGCAAGGGATTTCGGACACTGTGAATCTCTTTAAAGAAGCCTTATTGCTCATATGATTTTAGTTGAGAATATAAGAGAAACATAGTAGAATATACGTTAAAGAAATAGAGAAATAGGAATTTATGGAGGTAAAATAATGAAACTTGATAATTTTATTGGTATGATGACGGGACATTTTGATAACAAAGAGCAGTTTAATATGATGCAGACAGCAGGAAAAATATATCCTTATGCTAAACATGTAAATACAGTCTGCAATGACAAAATAAATAATATTCCTCAAGATTTCAATGGAAAATTTGTTGTTGAAGAAAGTTACTATGAGACCAATGGTAACCGTCATACATCTCCGCACCTTTTCCTTATTACAGAAAATGAAGATGGAATTTTACTTTCCTCCTATGAGATTCCAGAAGGAGAAGACAAAAATACATTCTCATATGATTCTATGAAAAATGTTGATTATAGTGAACTGAAAAAATCTAAAAAGTTTACTCCGGCACTTTATCATGAAAATGATGGCATCTGGGAGGGAGGCAGCACAAGTCAGTTTTCACCGGTAATGACATTTAAGCTTTGGGAAAAGTTTTCTGATAGTTGTTTGGAAGTATCTGAAATTATTGAAGTTAACGGAAAGCGGACTTTTGGATACGATGATCCAATTATCTATAAGCGAGTATAATCCAAGAATGAAATATTGCGATAAATTCCAGTTTGCCAACTTGCCCTTTGAGAGAGGAGAAATCCCTTTCTCAAAGGGCTTTTTCTATTTATACGGATATTCGCAAACTACAACCCGGAACTTGTGATGTATAAGAAAAGATAAAAATATCCCCACCATAAATTTTGTGATTTATGGTGGGGGATAAATTATTTATTTTGCATATTCTATGCAGTCGGTTGTTATAAGGGTGATACCGTATTGCTCAAGTTTTTGAAGAGCGTCTTCTTCGTTAATAGTCCAAGCACCAAGCTCCAAGCCGGCATCTTGGCATTTTTTGATTATATCGCTTTTAAAGTTTTTATCTTTATTACCATTGAAATCAATGCCGCAGTTTTCGATACTTTTTGCGTCTTGAATATCATCTTCGCTGATTTTTTGAACAAGGTAGTACATTTTGCACTGCGTAAGTCGGCGCATAGTCTGCAAATTTTCTATATGGAAAGAAATATATACCGGATTTACTTCAAACTGATTTGCAAGTTCTACAATTTCGCTGTAATATTCGGTATTGTTTTTACCCTTAAGTTCTATGACGGGAGTCATATTGTACTTTTTGCAAATATCAAGATATTCTTCAAGCGAGCAGATTTTTAAATCTTCGTATTTATCAATATTCACACCGTTATCAACATTCATATCCATAAGTTCTTCGTATGTTTTCTTTTCAATAAATGCCGATTTATCCATCATTCTGTAAGTATGTGAATCGTGAGAAATTATCCAAACACCGTCTTTAGTTCTGTAAACATCACATTCAGCACCCCAATATCCGTGCTTTCCGGCTTCGGTAAATGACGCTGTTGTGTTTTCCGGAGCAACGCTTCGCATTCCCCTGTGTGCAACAAGCGTTACATTATCACTTGTTGAAATAACGGTGTAATCTTTGGTTTTACAATATTGATTAAGTGCAATCACACCGCCCAAAACCGTTGCTATAAGCAGAAATGCAACTATGCTTAATACTATTATGAGTATTTTCGATTTTTTAGTCAGCTTCTTTTTTTCTTTAATTGCTTCATCACTCATTTTCATTATTCTCCTGTGCGTTGTCGTTCAACTGATACTCACTTTCCGGAAATTTAATAACCTTGCTGTTTTCTGTGCAAAATCTTCCGTTTAAATCCCATTCGCCCTTAACACCTTTTTCCTGTGCGCCAAGCTGAAAATGAAGCTGGGCAATGCCGAAATCAAGGCTTTTATCTGAATAAGGTTCTTCAACATATGCGCTTATAACATCATTTTCATATCTGAAATGAACAGGACGCCTGTTTGTAGCGGACGGAGCTTTTTCAACAAGCTTCATTGCATATTCGTAATAAGGCGGAAGCTTTTTATCACATATTTCAAACATTTTTTGATACGGTTTATTTGTTTTGTGCGTTGCATTATACATTATTTTTTCTTTGGTGCTGAGTTTATCTTTAACATAGCCTACGACGATTACGGCATACAGCCTGTGGCTTTTAGGCAAATCGATTGCCTTATATACCTTGTTTTCATCATATGTGCCGGAAACCCAGCAAGTACCCAAACCGTGAAATACGCATTGCAATACTATTGATTCGCCCCAATAACCACTCTTAATTCGTGCTTTTTCGGTATCTTCACCGCATACGGCAATGTATGAAAATTTGCCTGTAAATATTTTAAACGGTGGGTTGCCGTCTTCAATAAATTGAAATTCAAGCCCGCTTGCTTCATTTACAGCGTCAACCATATTTTTCAGCACTTCAACAATGCTTTTATCAAGCGCTCTGGGCTTATATGTCCTTCTTGAAGTGCGCATCTCTATTGCTTTTATATATTCTTTGTTTGTCATAATAATATTCCTAAAACTAAAATAAAAATAATTTATAAATCAAGTGTAACATAATTATATTTCAAATTCAACATTGTAATTTTTAATCCATACATAAATTTGATAAATATATGCCGCAATTTGAGGAATTCCCATAAGCTGACCGTACCAAGGTTCAGGCAGTGAGTCGGGATTTTGCATAAGCTGATATAAATTATCAGTGTCAATCCAATCTTTAATCGGGGTTGAACTGTCGGTTAAAGCGGTGGTAAGAAGTTCTTTCACCCTTGCAAAATAAACAGGATTGTGAGTTTTCGGATAAGGGCTTTTTTTACGCCACGCAATTTCATTCGGCAAATCGTTTTCAAATGCTTTGCGCAAAATGCCTTTTTCTCTGCCGGCAAGTGCTTTAATATCCCAAGGCATATTATATGCGTATTCAACCAACCTGTAATCGCAAAACGGTACTCTTACTTCGAGTGATGATGCCATACTCATATTATCTTTTCTTGCAAGCAAGGTTTGCATAAACCAATTTAGATTGAGTATAAACATTTCTCTCATTCGGCGGTTTAATTTATCGTCGCTTTCAAGATATGATATGCCTTTAAGCGTGTTTTTGTATGCATTTTGCAGATATTCCTCACCATGATTTAAAAACCCTTTTTTTAAAATTTTCTGCCTTATGTTAGTGTTGCGCGCCCAAGGAAAAACATCATCAAATAATACCTCTTTTTTATGATACCACGGGTAGCCGGCAAATATTTCATCTGCACATTCACCGGAAAGGCAAACTGTAAAGTCCTTTTTCACCTCTTTGCAAAACAGCATAAGTGATGAATCAATATCCACAAATCCGGGTAATCCACGCTCAACGGTTGCACTTTCAAGCGCATTTGCAACATCAACATTGCTTAATATTATGTTGTGATGATTGGAATCAATATAGTCAGATATTATATCAATATAATCCGAATCTTTATTTGGCTGAAAAAGGCTCTTTTTAAAATAAATATCATTATCCGTGTAATCAACTGAATAAGTGTCGAGTGTTTTATCCTCTTCTTTGTATTTATCACTTGCGATTTTTGAAATTATTGATGAATCAAGCCCGCCTGATAAAAATGTGGCAAGCGGTACATCACTTACAAGCTGCCTTTCAATAGAATCTTTTACCAAATAATAAGTATGTTCAACTGCTTCATCTTGCGTTTCGCTGAATTCTTTTGCTTCTAACTGCCAATATGCAAATGTTTTGATTTCTCCTTTTTTATAAGTCAGGCAGTATGCCGGCGGCAATTCCGAAATATCTTTAAATATGGCATTGCCTATGGTCTTTGCAGGGCCTAACATAAATACTTCATTAAGCCCGTTTTCGTCTACAATCGGCCTAACATAAGGCTGGCACAGTAAAGTATCAATTTTACTTGCGAATGAAAATGTATTTTTTATTTTGGAGTAGAAAAAAGGTTTTACTCCAATTCTGTCACGGCAGGCGAAAAGTGAATTTTCTTTTTTATCATAAATTGCATATGCAAAAATTCCGTTTAATTTTTTAACGCTTTCTTCGCCCCATTTATCGTAGGCTTTCAGCACCACTTCGGTATCGCAATGGGTGTCAAAGCGATATCCGAAATTCATCAGCTCGTTTCTGATTTCTTCCGTGTTGTAAATTTCACCGTTATATACAATTACATATTTGCCGAAATGCATTGGCTGTGTGCCGTTTTCAACATCAATTACAGCAAGTCGCCTGTGAATCATTGCGACTTGGGGTGTTAAATATAAACCCGCTGAATCAGGACCTCTTTTGTTAAGCGTTTTGCCCATTTTTTCAACAAGTAATTTTTCACCTCTTAAATCTATGTCACTGCTTAATATTCCTGCTATGCCACACATAAAATCACCTCAGGTTTATTATATGCCGAAGTTGAAATAATGTTTTTGCAATGATATAATAAATAAGCGAAAGTTATATAGCAAAGAAGAATTTATATGAATATTACATTTTTTTCGAGTGTTTCAACCAAAGAAAAGGTTTTTGCACAAATACCCGAATTTAGAAATCATAATACAAGATATTTTAAACTTGATGAAAGGGATAAATTGCTTTTACAAGCGAAAGATACAGAATTGCTTTTTATTGACGCAATGGGCGTTTTTAATAAAGAAATGATTGATTCAATGCCGAATTTGAAACTCATTATGTCTGAAGGGGTAGGGTATCAAGGTGTTGATGTTGAATACGCAAGCGAAAAGGGCATACCCGTTTGCAATAATAAGGGTGTAAATGATACTGCTGTAAGCGAAGTTGCACTTTTTCTTATGCTCGGCTGTTTGCGTAATTTTTCAAAGGGTGTTGATGAAATTTATGCAGGACGGCAAATTGAATTTAAAAAAGCGTCATTCGGCAAGAGCAGGGAGCTTGGCCGGTGTACCGTCGGTTTATTGGGATTTGGCGATATTGCACGCAAAACAGCGGAGTATTGCAATGCACTCGGTGCAAAAGTTGTTTATACAAACCGCACAAGGTATAAGGAACTTGAAAAGGAATATAATGTTGAATATTTAAGCCTTGACGAACTTTTGGCACAAAGCGATATTGTATCTTTACACTTGGCTGTTACACCTCAAACTGTAAATACGGTTGATTCAAAATTTATTTCAAAAATGAAAAAGGATGCATTTTTAATAAATACATCACGCGGTGATTTGGTGGATAATGATGCACTGAAAAATGCACTTTTAAACGGTGAGATTGCGGGAGCCGGGCTTGATGTTTATACACCCGAGCCGCTTTTAAAGGATAATACCTTGCTTGATGAAAGGCTTAAAAACAAACTGATATTAACCCCGCATATTGCAGGAATAACTGATTTTACTGTGGAAAAAATTTATAAAAACATTGCCGAAAACACGCAAAATATCATATTGAAAAAAGAACTTAAGAATAGGGTTAATTAAAAAAAGGTCGTCGCATAAGCGATGACCTTTTTACTGCTTTTTTATAATCAATCTCTTTTTCTGCCTTTTATATATACGCTTAAAACTTTTAAGTCGTGGTCGTCTTTAAGTATATTTTTGTCAACCACCGCAAAATCTGCCGATTCGCCTACTGCAAGCTTGGTGCATTCTGCATTATCTCTGTATGTAAGGCACATTTTTTCGTTTACAAGCGGTACAACAGCCTTGCCGCCCAAATCAATAACTTTTGCGTCGTCATAAGCAAACGGTACGCTGTAACCCATGTATACAATGTTTTTGCCTTTAACTACCATAACGGAGTAAGTATTATTATGTTCATCAAGTGAAATAAAATCTGCATTGGTAAATACAGTCTCCATTCTTTTCACCTCGTGTATTTTTATAGTACAGCAATAATAATACAAATATTTTGTTTTGTCAAATATTTTGTTTTTTAATAATGTTATACTTATATAAAACGCTTTTAAAGTCGCCGTTTTATAATTAACAAAAAAGATGTTGAAATTATCAAATAAAAATAATATAATGTTATAAGTTATAACTATTATAATTACTACATTTATATAAAGAAGGTATTGATATGAGATCAGATTTAATTAAAGAAGGCCCGTCAAGAGCGCCTCACCGTTCTCTTTTAAGAGCGCTCGGTATTGATGAACTTGAAATGAAAAGGCCTTTTGTTGCAGTAGTTAACTCAAAAAGTGATTATATTCCGGGTCATATGCACCTTGATAAAATAGCAGAGCAAGTAAAAGCCGGTATCAGAAATGCAGGCGGTGTACCGTTTGAATTTAACACTATCGGTGTCTGCGACGGTATTGCTATGAACCATAAGGGTATGAAGTACTCACTTTGTTCAAGGGAACTTATTGCCGATTCAATTGAAGTAATGCTTACAGCTCACCCGCTTGATGCAATCGTATTTATTCCAAACTGTGATAAGATTGTACCGGGTATGCTCCTTGCTGCGTGCAGGCTTAATCTTCCTTGTATATTTATCAGTGGCGGCCCTATGCTTCCGGGTAAAAGTACAGAAACCACAAATCGTATCGGCCTTTCAGAGCAGTTTGAATATGTAGGCGCAAATGCAGTAGGTAAGATGAGTGATGAAAACCTTGAATCATGTGCATTTACAGCTTGCCCTACATGCGGTTCATGCTCGGGTATGTATACCGCCAATTCAATGAACTGCCTTACTGAAACAATCGGTATGTCGCTTCCGGGTTCAGGTACTATTCCTGCTGTTATGAGCGCAAGACTTCGCCTTGCAAAGCAGGCTGGTGAAAGAGTTATGGACCTTCTTAAAGAAGATATTAAGCCTTCTGATATTATTACAGAAAAAGCTATTGAAAACGCTATGCGTACAGATATGGCTATCGGCTGTTCAACTAACACAATTTTACATCTTACTGCTATTGCACATGCAGCAGGCCATGATATTGACCTTGCAGAGCTTGACGCTTACGGCAGAAAGACACCGCAGATTTGTAAGCTCAACCCTGCTTCTTCTGTATTCATCACAGACCTTAATGATGTAGGCGGTATCCAAGCAGTAGTTAAGGAACTTGCAAGGGGCGGTATGATTAACACTGACGCACTTACTGTAAACGGTACGGTTGCTGACAGAATTGCAAATGCTCCTGATGCTGACGGAACTATTATCCGTAAAATTGAAGATCCGTTTTCAGCAGACGGCGGTATCGCTGTACTTACAGGCAATCTTGCTATGGACGGTGCAGTAGTTAAGAAGGGTGCGGTTGCCCCTGAAATGATGCAGCATAAAGGCCCTGCTAAATGCTACAACAGTGAAGAGGAAGCTATTGCGGCTATTACAGGCGGCAAGGTTGTTGCAGGTGATGTTGTTGTTATCCGCTATGAAGGTCCTAAAGGCGGCCCGGGTATGAGAGAAATGCTTTCACCTACTTCTGCAATTATCGGTATGGGGCTTGGCTCATCTGTTGCACTTCTTACAGACGGTCGTTTTTCAGGTGCAACAAGGGGTGCTTCAATCGGCCATATCAGCCCTGAAGCTGCAATGGGCGGTACAATTGCCCTTGTTGAAGACGGGGATGAAATCGAAATTGATATTCCTGCAAGAGTTCTTAAAGTTAATGTTTCAGATGAAGTTCTTGCTCAAAGAAAAGCAAAATGGCAACCTCCTGTTCAAAATCTTACAGGTTACCTTAAGCGTTATGCGCAGCATGTAACAAGCGGTGCTAAAGGCGCGGTATTTGAAGACTAAGCGGGGATTTATATAAGCAGTATGAATGAGAAGAGTAAAAAGAGCCATTCAAGATACAGAAAATCACCGAATGATTTTGCAAAAACAGTAATTGTATTTGTTGTTACAGCAATAATAATTATTGTGGGAGCAATTATTGCTGTAAACAAGCCTGCCTGCAACTTGGTGCATAAGCTTGAAGCTGATATGCCTATCGGTATAAGGGATATAGAAATTGACCAAAGTCAAAATACTCTAACCCCTATTGACAGCGAAAGTTTGGCTTTCGGCAGCCATATTGCAAATATCACTTGTGAAAAAAGGGGTATTGAAGTACCGGCATATTATGGCTCAAACAGAGTATCATTCAGATACGGTGCAGGCGTGCTTAATGATGAAAAGCCGCCGTTTAGCGCGGGTAAAAATACTTTTATTACCGGATATGACGAAACATATTTTATGTCATTAAAATATGTTCAAAAAGGTGATAAATTTGTTATTACCACTTCGGATAAAACTATTAACTATAAGGTTGTTGATACCTTTATAGGTGAAAATAATGACAGTGCCGCAGAAAAATACAATGATAATTTAATATTAAAAAGTATTTTTTCGGATTTCGGCGAAAACAGCGCAAATCGCCTATATGTTATTTGTGAAAAGACAAGCGAGGAGGTTAATGCAAAATGAGCAGAAAACTCCACGATTCCAAAAGTGATTTCAGAAACAGGAATATACTTGCGTTTTGCCTTTTCGTAATGCTTGGAATTTTAACAATAGCATGCGTTACCAAAACGGTGATTTTAAACGGTAACACAATTGAAAATCAAATTGTATCATATAATGTTACATCTGCATTTAGGCAGGATTTGATTGATTATACAAGCGACACTTTTATCAAAAACGGTTTGAATACTTCAAACATTGATGATATAATCACACAAAACAGAGCAGAAGATATTATTAAATCATTTTCCGAAGGGCAGTTTAAGTCAAAAGTCGGCTACACATCTGCATCATCAAAGCAGGAAATTGATGAGTTGATGAATAAAATTAAAGCTGAAATTGAAACACAGGTAAAAGCAAACGGTTTTGAAAAAAACGAAGAAGCCGAAAATGCCCAGCTTGACAGTATAAAAGATTTTATAAATTCTTCGCTCACTATTCCTAAAACAAAGCTGATTGAAACTGCGATGAATTTAGGAAAAATTGCTTCAAGTGTTTTTCTTGCAATTGCTGTATTTTTAACACTTGTATTCGGCTCTATGCTGTACTTTACAGGCAAAAAGGAATACAGAAGTTTGCGTGCGCTCGGTGCGTCTTTTTGTGCCGCTTCAATAACGGACTTGATTGTTTCTTTAATTGCTGTTATAATCTTTAAAATAAAATCAATAGATATTTATCCTGCGTTTATCAAAAATGCTGTTTATAATTATGTTAATACGGCTATCGGTGCTGTTGCGATTTGTGCGGTGCTGTTGTTTTTGATAGCGTTACTGCTTCTTGCAATAAGCTGGAAGCTAAAGCGTGAGGATTAAATTTGCGCAATGAATAATAGGGTGGTGTTTAAATGGATAAGGATATTGCAATCAGTGTTGAAAATGTTACAATGTCATTTATTCTTAATAAAGAAAAGGTGGACAACCTTAAGGAATACGCTATTAAGCTTATTACAGGAAAGCTTGAATACAATAAATTTGACGCTTTAAAAGATATTAACTTTAAAGTTAAAAAGGGCGAGCATCTTGCAATTATGGGGCTTAACGGTGCAGGTAAAAGTACACTGTTAAAAACAATTGTAGGTGTTTATAAGCCAACTAAAGGCAAGATTGAAAAGCAGGGTGTTATTGCACCGCTTCTTGAACTCGGCGCAGGCTTTGACGGTAACTATTCCGGCAGAGAAAACATTTTCCTTTACGGTGCCATTCTCGGCTATTCAAGGGAGTTTATTCAATCAAAGTATGATGAAATTGTTGAATTTTCAGAACTCGGCGATTTCATAGAAGTACCTGTTAAAAACTATTCAAGCGGTATGAAATCGCGTTTGGGCTTTTCAATTGCAACTGCTGTTGAACCTGATGTTCTTATACTTGATGAAGTTCTTTCGGTAGGTGACGCAGGTTTCAGAAAAAAGAGCTTGGCAAAAGTTCAGTCACTTTTTGACAGCGGTGTAACAGTTCTTTTTGTATCACACAGTATTGACCAGGTTATGGCTATTTGTGATACCGCAATTCTGCTTGACCACGGTAAAATTATATCACAAGGCCCGGTAGAAGAGGTTACACAGGTGTATAACGAAAAAGTTTCATCACCTAAAAAGGATAAAAAATTATTTTAAACAATTATAAAAAATAATTAAGTGTGGCTGTTTGGTTAAATATTAACCGAATTACAGCCACACTTTTTGTTATTTTGCACAATTATTTTTATAGATTATATACATATTATGTAATATGTAATAGAAATCGGCGAAATTATGTGCTATAATATAATAAGTAAGATAATATTTATTTATGAAATTGCAAAATATATTTATTCGGTGGGGTTTAAATGAAAAGACTGATTTCTTTAGTCCTGGCTTTTGTGATTTTTTTCGGTATCGGTGGGACGATTGCGTATAACATAAATAATATTAACCGGCAAAATGAAGCTACCTCATTCACCGAGCAACTTAATGCTGTTGTAAAAAAATACGAAAGCAGGCAGGAAACTCAAAACAGGCTTATTGTAAATTCAAATAAGATTAAAGAAACCTATGGGGCGGTGGCTGTGATAAGGTCACAAAACTTCCAAATTATGCAGTTTGACAGTTACAGTAAGGCTGAAAATGCAAAGTTGAATATTGAAAAACTCGGCATAGATTGTGACAGGGACGATTATGCCTATGTGGAGTCAAATGGTAATGATACTTCAAAGGACTTATGGGCGGCAAAAAATGTTCAATGTGATGTAACAAATTATTATTTGAATTCAACAGGGGAAAAGTACCGTGATATTACGGTTGCAGTTATGGATACAGGCATTAACCCTAAGCACGAAGCGTTTGCCGGCAGAATAATTGAATGTAATCAAAATTTCAGTTCAAGCTCAAATGCAAACAGCTTTTATGATGACAGCGGGCATGGTACTAATGTTTCGGGTGTTATTGCGCTTAACACTTTGGATAATATTAAAATCAAGCCTTATAAAACTTTTGATAAAGACGGAAAGAGTACAAATTCGCAAATTATTGCCACGCTTAATTATATTTTGAACGAAAAGTCATTGCCTGATGTAATAAATATGAGCTTTTCAGTTCAGTCGCTTTCGGGTAGTTCAACGCGTGATTCGCTTACCCGTACTTTAATATCAAAGGGCGTTACCATTGTAACCTCTGCGGGAAATAAAAATGTTAATGCAAAATATTATTATCCTGCAAATATTGATGGAGTAATTACTGTTTCGGCGTCGGATAAAAATAATAAAAAGGCGGATTTTTCAAATTACGGAAAATGCGTTGATATTTCAGCTCCCGGTGTGGGTGTATATACTTGTGAGCTTGACGGTACATATTCATATCAAAACGGAACATCGTTTTCTGCTCCGTTTGTAAGCGGTGCGGCGGCAACACTTTTAATGCAAAACGGTAAGATGACTGCCGCGCAGGTTGAAGATAAAATTTGCAAAGAAGCAGTACCCGTTTATAATAAAATAACTCAATTTGAATGGTGCGGTGCAGGAATAGTGAATTATTCCGGCTTGATTTGCAACGAAAGGGCGGCTGAACCGTCATTCAGTATATCCCAGGGAACTTATAATGAACCGATTAACCTTGAAATAAAGGCAAAAAACGGTGAAAAAATTATGTATACATTAGATGATACCGTTCCTACTTCAAAAAGCGGTGAGCTGTATACAAAACCTATAAAGATTGATAAAGATACTCATATCATAGCAGTTGCTTATGATGATAAAAAGAAAAGCCGATATGCAGCCGCAACTTATGAAATAGTATATGACTGTAAAGACAGGGATTTTGAAATAACCCCCGATGGTATAATTACAGGGTATACGGGCAGCAAATCCGCAATTACCGTACCGGATTATGTTAATAATATTGAGGTTAAAGCAATCGGTGATAATGTTTTCAATAATGTGAGTCTGACAAGTGTTAATCTTCCTGATTCGGTTGAAAAAATCGGTGTAAGCGCATTTGCAAATTGCAGCTTATCATCAATAAGTGCAAACGGTGTTAAAACCGTTGAAAACGGTGCGTTTGAAAACTGCGCTTCGCTCGTCAGCGTTAATATGAAAAATGTCATCAATATCGGAAACAGATGTTTTAAAAACTGCAAGCTTTTAACAACGATTCCGTTTAGCAATAATGTTGAAAAACTCGGTGCTAATGCGTTTGCGTTTACGGGAATATCAAACGCAAAATTTCCTAATGTTACCGAGGCGGACGGTGCGTTTGAAAACACTAATATAATTGAGGCATATTTACCTAATGTTAAAGGTGTTTACCGTACTTTTTATAATTGCAAGCTTTTAAGCCATGTCAACACATCAAATCTTGAAAAAATTGAAGCGTCGGCATTTTACAATTGCAATATGCTTACAAATTTTGATTTAACAAATGTTAGAGAAGTGAGCGCCAATGCATTTAGGAAATCAGGCATCGCAAGTGCAGATTTGCCAAATTGCACCAAGCTTGATACGAAGGCGTTTTATAATTGTGAGAGTCTTAATTATGTAAATATTCCAAATGTAACAAGGATAATGCCGGACACATTTTCATATTGCAAAAATTTGGAAAAAATAAATATGCAAAGCGTTGAAGAATTTAATGATGTTACTTCTTCATATTTTACGGATTGTGTATCACTAAAAGGTCTGTTTTTGCCTAATTGTAAAAATTTGACGAATATATCCTGGTCAGCTAATATGCAAGGGGCAATGAATTTGGGCAAAAAGGCGCAGCTAACATATATTTTTGCACCAAGGGCAGAAGAAGTATATTCAAGCAAAAGCGAGCCTTTTATGTACAAATGTGCAAAGCTTAAAACGGTTATTTTAACCAAGGTGAAATCTATTGATTATATAAATAATAACACAGGCGGCGTTTGGTATTTCGGCAGTGATTTGAATAATTTGCCGAGTTCATATGAAAATAAAAATATAACATTTGCAGCACCGAATTTGAGCTACGCGGCAAATTGGGCTGAAAAAATGAATGTTGATTTTATTGAAACGGGGCAAATAAGTTTTAACAAAATCAGTGATGATACTGTTTATTACAGTACTCACGATAAAGAGCTTACGCTTAATCTGTGCTTTGTAAAGTCGCTGTGGGATTTGGAAGAAATAAACAAAAATAAAAAAGAAAGCACGATTTCTGCTTTACTTGATTTGAATAATGATAATATATTAAACGCAAAGGACTTTGCCATAATCAACAAAAAATAAGAAATAAGAATGCACCTGCATATATGCAGGTGCATTTTATATTTGCCAATATGTATTATGCTAACGAAGAATTGCAAATGCAAGGTCGATTGCGCCGCCTAAAACTTTGCTTGTTTTTTTCATATTTAAGGTTTCGGCAAACCAAAGAAGTATAAGTGCAACAAGTATTGCAATTATTAAAGTTTTTTCTGTCATAATTAAACCTCCTTTGTTAATAATATTATATACTATTTATTTGAAAAATCAAGCAATTTTATACAACTTTACTATATTTGAAAATATTGTAAAAAGTCGTTGAATTTTTTGATGTTATGATTTATAATACTAACTAATCTTTTATATAATGGGGGAATATAGGTGAGTCCGATTTTATTAGAGTTAGTGCCTGACAGAAGTGCTGCTTTCACATCTACGGTAGTTATCGCCGGTGCCGGAATAGTATTTTTAATGCTTGTGCTTTTAATTATTATTTTCTATGCATTTGGAAAGATAGTTTCAAGTGCCGAAGCTAAGGCTAAAAAAGGAAAAACCAAAAAAATAACAAAGAGTGAACATAAGCTTCCTGCTCCTGCACCTGCACCAAAGGCAGTTGCAAGCAATGCAAATGCACCGCAGGTTGAAGCAGGTATCAGCGGCGAAGTAGTTGCGGCAATTGCGGCTGCGATTGCTGTAAGCGAAGGCGAGGGTGCTGTTGTTAAATCAATACGCAAGGTCAATGTTGTAAATGTAAAAGGCAGAAACCCGTGGGCAAACGCTGCTGTTTATGATAATACAAGACCGTTTTAGGAGGCAGTAAATTATGGAAATTTTACAGGGTGTTTGGGAAGTAATTGTCAGCATCTTCACAAACTCAGGTTATGCTTATTTCTTTACTGCTGACGGCGGATATAAAAATGCAATTATGCTTCTTGTAGCATTTGTATTTCTTTATTTAGGTATTAAAAAAGGTTTTGAACCGCTTCTTATGGTTCCTATTGCATTCGGTATGCTCCTTGCGAATATACCGGAAGCGAACTTGGCAGTTCAGTATCACGACCTTGCAGGCTTTAGGGATTTGCTTGCAGGCAGAGGTGAATTTGTAGGCTGCACACCGGGTCTTATGGACTTCCTTTATTTCGGTGTAAAAGCCGGTATTTACCCACCGCTTATCTTCCTTGGTATCGGTGCTATGACTGACTTTGCTCCGCTTATTGCAAATCCAAGTTCATTTATCCTCGGCGCTGCTGCACAGCTTGGTATCTTCTTTACCTATGTAGGTGCTATTCTTTTGGGCTTTGCACCAAACGAAGCAGGTTCAATCGCTATCATCGGCGGTGCTGACGGCCCTACTGCTATTTTCGTAACTTCCCAGCTTGCACCGTATATGCTCGGTACAATTGCTGTGGCGGCATATTCATATATGGCTCTCGTGCCTGTAATTCAGCCACCTATTATGAGAGCACTTACCACAAAGAAGGAAAGAAGCGTTGTTATGGGTGGTTTAAGACCTGTATCAAAGCTTGAAAAAATACTTTTCCCTATTATGGTAACTGTTATTGTTTCACTTCTTCTTCCTGATGCTGCATCACTTGTAGGTATGCTTATGCTCGGTAACCTTCTTAAAGAGAGCGGACAGACAGAGCGTATTGCAAAAGCAGCTCAGAATGAGCTTATGAATATTGTAACAATCTTCCTCGGTATTTCTGTTGGTGCTACAACTTCAGCAGGCAGCTTCCTTAACCTTAATACAATCAAAATTGTTGTTCTCGGTCTTGTTGCTTTCTGCCTTGGTACAGCAGGCGGTACTTTATTCGGTAAGATTATGTATGTTGCTACAAAAGGCAAGGTTAACCCACTTATCGGTTCAGCAGGTGTATCGGCAGTTCCAATGGCTGCCCGTGTATCACAAAAAGAAGGCCAAAGGGAAAATCCTTCAAACTTCCTTCTTATGCACGCTATGGGCCCGAATGTATCAGGTGTTATTGGTTCTGCTGTTGCAGCAGGTATCTTGCTTACACTTCTTAAGTGATAAAATAGTTTTGAAAATAATAAATCAGGGTGGCAGATTTGTCACCCTTTTTTATGACTTATAGGAAAGGATAAACTTATGGCTTTAAACGAAATGCAGCAGCTTGCTGTTGATACAACCGAAGGTCCGCTTTTAATTTTAGCCGGCGCAGGTTCAGGCAAAACTACCGTTCTTGTAAACAGGGTGGAGCATATTATTTCTTCCCGCCTTGCAACTCCTTGGCAAGTGCTTGCCATCACCTTTACCAACAAAGCCGCAGGTGAACTGCGTGAAAGGCTTGTAAATGCAATCGGTGATGAGGCTAATGATATATGGGCATATACTTTTCATAGCTGCTGTTCAAGGATATTAAGGCGATTCGGCGAAAGAATAGGTTATACAAATCATTTTACGATTTATGATACCGATGATTCAAGGCGAGTTATGAAGCAGTGCCAAAAGCAACTTGGTATAGAGGACAAGCTTATTAACCATAAATCCATTTTAGCTGAAATAAGCAGGGCAAAAGACAGCCTGATTTCACCTGATGAATATAAGCAAACCTCACAAAATGATTTTAGAAAAAGCAAAATTGCCGAATGTTACGAAATGTATCAAAAAGAGCTTAAAAAATCCGACGCAATGGATTTTGATGATATTATTTTCAATACTGTTAAGCTTCTTGAAGAAAATGAAGATGTGCGTGACCTTTACCAAACTCAATTTAAGTATGTAATGGTGGATGAATATCAGGATACAAACCACGCGCAGTATGTTTTAACTTCGCTTCTTGCCGATAAGTATAAAAATATCTGTGTAGTAGGTGATGATGACCAGAGTATATATCGTTTTCGCGGTGCTACTATTGAAAATATACTTTCATTTGAAAATCATTACAAGGGTGCAAAGGTAATCAGGCTTGAAGAGAATTACCGTTCAACCCAAAATATACTTGACGGTGCAAATGCTGTAATTTCACATAATAAAAACCGTAAAGGCAAAACTTTGTTTACCCGTTCAGGTTCGGGTGATAAAATTGTATATAAAACGGTTATGAGCGAATCTGAAGAATCACAGTACATAATTGATGAAATCATCAAAAATGTTGATAACGGAATGAAATATTCCGACCACGCAATTCTTTACAGAATGAATGCGCAGTCGCGTAACCTTGAAGTTATGCTTACAAAAAGCGGTATTTCACACAGAATTATCGGCGGTCACCGCTTCTTTGACAGAAAAGAAATTAAAGATATTGTATCATATTTGGCAGTTATCAATAATCCGAGTGACAATGTAAGGCTTCAAAGAATTATAAATGTGCCAAAGCGTGCAATAGGGGATACAATGTTTGCAAATGTGCTTGAAATTGCCGCAGGCCTCGGTATGTCCGCATTTGAAGTATGTGAAAGAGCGGATGAATTTCAAAAAACATCACGAAGTGCATCAAAGCTTATGGGCTTCACAAAAATGATTAGGGATTTTCAAGAATGTATTGAAGACGGAATGGGCCTTAATGATTTGCTCCAAGAAGTTTTGGAAAAAACGAAGTATCTTGATTTTCTTCACGAGGATATTGAAACATATGATGACAGGGTTAACAATATCAAGGAACTTTCATCAATGTTTATTAAGTATGAAGAAGAGAGCGAAGACGCTAATCTTTCTGAATTTCTTGAAGATGTTGCCCTTATTTCCGATATTGATTCATATAACGAAGATGAAGACGCAGTAGTTTTAATGACTCTTCACTCGGCAAAGGGGCTTGAATTCCCGGTTGTGTTTATTCCGGGTATGGAAGAGGGAATATTCCCAGGCAACCAATCAATGTTCAGTGAAGAAGATTTGGAAGAAGAACGCCGCCTTGCATATGTAGGTATTACAAGAGCAAAGAAAAAGCTTTACCTTATATCTTCACAGCAGCGTATGCTCTACGGTCAAACTTCACGCAATATGCCGTCAAGATTTTTGAGGGAAATTCCGTCATCTGTTATTGATGACCAATCTGTTGTGGCAAGAAGAAGTACCGGTTTCACTTCTGCTCACTCCGGTTTTTCATCGGGCGCAAGGGGCGGTTCTTCATATACATCTTCAAGCAAAATCGGCTCTGCAAGGCAATCATCAAACAGCGCTCATAAATTCGGACAGGCAGGCAATGCCGCTCAAAAGAGCAATGTTGATTACAAAGTGGGCGATACCGTCAGCCACAAATCATTCGGTACGGGTACAATTCTTACCATTACCCCAATGGGCGGCGATATGCTGTTGGAAGTTGCGTTTGATAAAGCCGGAACTAAAAAGATGATGGCAAACTATGCAAGACTTGAAAAGAAATAGGCAAAAAAATAACATCAGTCGTTAAAATGCGACTGATGTTATTTTTTATCAGCATATTCTCGGTAATCCCTCACCGAAAAGGGTGGTGACTGCACGCACTTCTTCATTTACAGGTATTTTTTCTTCTTCTGTCTGCAAATTCTGTGTGATGCTTATGGTAATCTTTCATATATCCGCAAGCATAAACTGTTATAAGAGTACCGACAACGGAAACAATAAGAATTAGTGCTAAATCAGTCATTTTTACCCCCTCTTGTTATATATGTAATTAAATGCGAATATATCATATAAGATATTGTTATAATAATAACACTTTAAATCTGTAAGGTTAACTTAAATTAGTGGAATAAGCATATATTTTACAGAAAAAATTGCTTACTTTTAATCAATTTGCACGAAAAAAATATATTATATAAAATATGTTGCAATTTATGACTTTTTGTACTATATTAGTAAGAGTTAAAGGGATTAAAAGATTTAAGGCTGATGGGTGCTTTAAGGACGGAGATTATGGAAAAAAGAATAAAATTTTTCTCAGCTATTACAATTTTTATGATTATAGTTGCTACTATAACAGCACTCTTTGTTACCGACGCCAAAGATTTGGCTTCGGTTAAAAATGTAAAAATGGTTCATAACAGCGAAAATTCGATTTCGATTACTTGGAAAGAGGTTAAAAAAGCCGACGGATATTATATTTACAACCTCGACAGTGATACTAACAAATATGTTAAAATCGGCACAAGCAAGGGCGAAAATAATTGCAAATATGACATTAAAGATATTCCTTCTGCAAGTATTTATAAAGTTAAAGTCTTAGCTTATCGCTCATTTATGAAAAAAGAGTATTTGAGCGGCAAAGCCAAAGAGTATACATTTTATTCAAATCCGAGCAAGCCGATTTTAAGTGTATTTTCGGGTGGCAAAGGCGTTCTTTCAATGGAATGGAACGATTTGGATAATTTGGCAGGATATGATATTCAGTATTCAAAAAACAAAGAGTTTACGGAATATAAAAATGAAATGATTAAAGACGGGCAAACCCGTAATTTTTCCGTAAATGATTTGGCAGTCGGCGATATTTATTATGCACGAGTAAGGGCATATATGACCGTGAATCGCAAAACGATTTACAGCAAGTGGAGCGATGTAGGGGAAGCTACTATTTATGATAAAGATATAAATATCGGCAAGGTTGACCCTACCAAGCCTATGATTGCATTTTCGTTTGATGATGGGCCGGCGTACGATTATAAAAATTCAAATTCAACAGAGCGCATTTTAGATGTACTCGAAAAATATAATGCACGCGCCACTTTCTTTATGGTGGGGGAGAGAGTAAACAGCGAAACAAAGCATTTGCTTGACAGGGAAATACAAAACGGCTGTGAGCTTGGAAACCACACATATGCGCACAATCATTACGGTTCGCAGGTAACTGCAAGGGATATTTCAAGGGCAAGTAAGCAAATAGAAAAAATCAGCGGCAGAGCGCCAACAATGTTCAGATGTCCCGGCGGAATTATAACTCCAACAATCAGAGAAGAGTGCAAAAAAGAGGGTATGGCACTTGCATATTGGTCAGTCGATACAGAAGATTGGCGTTCAAAAGACAAAGATAAAATTTATAAAAACATTATTAAATATGCATACGACGGTTCAATTGTATTGATGCACGATATTTACCCGTCAACAGCAGACGCGGTTGAAAAAGTTGTGCCGGAGCTTATAGCAAAAGGGTATCAAATCGTTACCGTAAGTGAACTTATTGCGGCTAAAACAGGAGAAAATCCAAAGCCGGGAAATCAGTATGTTGATTACAAAACAATAAATAATAATACGCATTAAGAAAAACAGCGTTGGAGATTTTGATTTCTCCAACGCTGTTTTATTATTTATAATACTGCTCTTAAAAATTGCTGAAGTCTTGGGTCTTTAGGCGCACCGAAGATTTCACTCGGCGGTGCTTGCTCAACAATGTATCCGCCGTCCATAAAGATTACTTTATCGGCAACTTCCCTTGCAAATCCCATTTCGTGAGTAACAACTACCATTGTCATTCCCTCATCTGCAAGGTCTTTCATAACCTGCAATACTTCGCCTACCATTTCAGGGTCAAGTGCAGATGTAGGCTCATCAAAAAGCATAACCTTTGGGTTCATTGCAAGTGAGCGAACAATTGCCGCCCTTTGCTTTTGACCGCCTGAAATTTGAGATGGGTAGGCATTTGCTTTATCTGCCAGGCCTACTCTTTCCAAAAGCTCCAAAGCCTTTGCGTTTGCCTGCTCTTTAGTCATAATTTTAAGCTGAACAGGTGCAAGAGTAATATTTTCAAGTATGGTTTTATTATTGAAAAGATTAAAATGCTGAAAAACCATACCCATATGCTCGCGCACTTTATTTATATCACACTTTTTATCGGTAATAAGCTGACCGTCAAAGTAAATTTCACCATCAGTTGGTGTTTCAAGCAAATTAAGGCACCTTAAAAATGTACTTTTGCCTGAACCTGACGGACCGATAATAACTATTTTTTCGCCTTGCTTGATTTCATAATCAATGCCTTTAAGCACTTCATTATCACCAAAGCTTTTCTTTAAATTCTTAACGGTAATCACTTTTTCTCAAACTCCTTTCCATAATTTTGATAAGAGTAGAAATAACAAGTACCATTATAATGTAAATAACAGCCATTACAAGATAAGGAACCATAAAGTCATATGTGTTAGAACCGATACGCTGGAAAGCAAGGTAAAGGTCAGTTGCACCTACGAAGCTGACAACTGAAGTTTCTTTAATAAGAGAAATAAACTCATTACCAAGGGTAGGCAAAATATTTTTAACAGCTTGCGGAATGACAATTTTCATCATTGTTGTGCCATAGCTTAAGCCGACTGAACGGCCGCCTTCCATTTGCCCCGGGTCAACTGAAAGAATACCTGCTCTCATAATTTCTGAAATGTAAGCACCGGAGTTTAAGCCGAATACAATTACAGCAACAGGTACACTCTTTAAATTTATTGAAAGAAGCGGCATAAGCACATAGTAGAACAAAAGAAGCTGAACTACAATAGGCGTACCGCGGAAAAAGCTGACATAGAATTTAGCAAGTCCGTCAAGAAAACGGAGCAATTTATTTGTTTTTGGGACAACTCGAACAGTTGCAATAAGAGTACCGATTATGATACCTATTACAAGGCCGAGTATAGCAATAATAAGTGTGTTTCTTAATCCTTGAAGAACAACGCTGTAACCGCCGTTGTCGCTGAAGAATCTCCAAAACGCCTCAAATTTCTTTTCAAAATTCATTTATTAGTCCTCATCATACAAAATGCCCGTTCAAAAGAACGGGCAAATCTTTTAGTTAATTATGCTACGGCGTTGATAGCGTTTGTGATTGCTGTTGCAGGTGCTGCATCAATGATAACATAGTTTATGCCACCGTTGATTAAGTCCTGAACTGCAAGTGAACCGTTTGCATAGCCCTTCCAAGTAGCATTAAGCTTTTTAAAGCCGAAATCATTGCTTCCTTCAACATAATACTGACCTGTTGTACCGTTTTGACCGCCGATAAGAACTGATTTATCAAAACCTTGAAGAATTTTATCAACATCTTCTTTAGTCTTGCAGTTATCAAATGTTTTATCATCAGCCTTGCAAATAATTTTCTGTGCTGCGTTATAATAAGGATCAGAGAAATCTACCTGCTTAGCTCTTTCTTCTGTTACGGTAAGGCCTGCCATACCGATGTCAGCCTTCTGCTGCTGAACTGAAAGAAGAACAGCATCAAATGCCATATCTACGATTACAAGTTCTTTGCCGAGCTTGTCAGCAAGAAGCTTTGCGATTTCCATATCAATACCGTAGAACTTGTCACCCTCTTTGTATTCAAATGGGGCAAATTCAGCGTTTGTTGCAACAACAAGCTGGTCTTTTGAATTATCCTGCTTAGCTGATGTAACTGCTACCGGCTCACCGTCACCGAAGAAATGATTGCTGATTTCTTCAAGTTCGCCGTTTGACTTCATTTCTTTAAGAAGTTCGTTACATTTTTCTTTGAGTTCAGGCTGCTTTTTGTCAACACCGAAAGCGTATTCTTCGCTTGAAAGTTCAATGTCAACAACTTTAACTTTTGCTGCTGATGTGGCTGGTTCATCTGCTTTCTTGTCATTACCGCCTTTTGATGAGCAGCCTGCAAATACAGCAACTACTATCATAAGTACAGCAAGAACAACAGCAGAAATCTTTTTAGTTAATTTCATCTTATTTTCCTCCGTATTTTATTTTTAACAACATAAATAAAGACACGGTTAAATCTAACCGTGTCAATAATTTATCACAATATCAGCATAAAGTCAATATTTTATGAATAATAACTGTATAATTATACAATAAATTTATATAATCAGTCGGAATTTGCAAGCCATTCATATTCAGGTACATAAATTCTTGTCTTATCCCAAGGGTCACCGTCAAGATGGCGAATGAGCCATACATAATACATTTCATATCCCGGTGCGGTAACCTGCTGGTGTGCATTGCCGCCCCTTATGCAAAGGCAAGAACCATTTTCTGTTTTGTAAGGAGTGTTGCCCTCAAAGCCTGCACCGAATCCTTCTGGGTGGTCAAATTGGTAATAGTAAAGCTCCGGCTGTGGATGATAGTGCGGCGGATAGCTTGACCAACGGCCCGGTTGGTTAAACACTTCGCCCATAACCATATTTGATTGCGGAGCATTATCAAGGTCAAACATAGTTGATACAATTCTGTGGCCTGTACCGTTCCATTGGCCTTTACCGAATTCTTGGTAAAGGCAGTTATCGGGATTATAAAATTCACTTTTCCAAGTTTTTTCATTATCAGTCATTTGAACGAGAATTTCGCTTTCTTCATTAGCTGTTACGCTTGCTTTAACCTGCTTGCAAAAATGAACTGCATAAGGCTTTTTTTCAAATGGGTTTTTTCTTTTGCAACGCTCGCCAATCTCATTTCCGACTTTAAATGTGACATCGCCTGAAAGAAGCAAAATGGCACATTCGTTATTCTCCTCAATTATTTCAAGTGTTTCGCCCTTTTTTAATTTTTTAACATAAATGTCCATCAGCATTTCGGAGTTAATGCCATTCATTTCGCAAAGCACTTTTTTGCCGTTTTCGTCATATTCGGGTTTAAATAACATAAATATATCTCCTTAAAAATTATTTTTTGTGTTTAAACTTTTTGGTTATTGCAATAAAAATTGAAATAAATGCAGTCACACCTGCTATTGAAGCCGGAACTATGTATAACTGCTTGTTTTGCTCAAGTGCATTTATGTTTACACCAAGCCTTGTTAAAACGCTTTGTGCATTTGGCTTTGTTGTGGATACTTCAATATGGGTAGCAACAACTTTTCTGCTCTCGGCATTTTCCATAGTTGTTACTTCGCCCACAGCGTCGGTTACAACGAAGTCGCACTGTGCATATAAATCATCATTGGCACATACTACAACTGTTGCAGTACCGTTGCCGATAGCTGTTATATTACCGTTTGCACCGATTTTAATTATTCCCTCTTGGTCGCAAAAATAACCTACTACTGCATTTGTATTTTGCGGCTCAACACTGTATTCAAGTTTAACGGTATCGCCCACCTGCAAATCATATTTTGAAGCGTGAATTTGAAGGTTTGTAAGGGTTGAAGCTTCACTTTGAGTTGGCTGGGCTGTTGTGGAAGTGGTTTCGTTAGTTTGGCTTGAAGCATTTGTTTGTGAAGTGGTTTGCTTCGCTTTTGCAGTAACTTTTTTGGTAGTGGTTGCTTTCTTGGCAGTCGCTTTCTTAGTGGTTACTTTTTTGGTTGCAGTCTTTTTAGTTGTGGCCGGCTTTTTTGTGGTTGCCGGTGCATTGCTGCCGGAAGCCGAGGCGTAATTTGGCGAAGCATACCCCATAATTGCACTGATGTTATTATACGGTTTTGAACCTTTTTCTGTATATTCCCTGGCTTTAACTTTGCCGGAGCAGTTACCCTCAACTGTATAAACCGTTTTGCCTGATGTGTAGTTGACTATGCCCACATGGTCGCACGAGCCGCTGCCCGTCCAATCAAAAAATACAAGGTCGCCGCTTTTAGGCGTGTATTTTGAAGGGGAGTAATAGCGTTTTTTATCTTTAAACCAGCTAATCATACTGTTGCAGTTGCCGCCGCGCGGAATAATATTTCCGTTTAAAGTTACACCGTTTGCCTGCCCGACTTGGTTAAAGCACCAAAGTACGAAAGTGGTGCACCATCCACCCTGATAGCCATACCAATCACCATATTTTGAATATGTTGATGTGCCGGTATATCCCACTTCTGCACTTGCGGTATTTACTACGGCCGACCTAAGCTCATCTTCACTTGCGGCAAATGAAGTTATAGGTAAAAGCGAAGCAAGCAAAAAGCAAATTGCAACTATGACTACATTCAAACTTTTAAATATTTTATTCATAAAGAAGATACCTCATATGGTATGTAAACATCGAATTCTAAATATAATTATATACATAATATTTAAAATGTCAATTTGAAATTTTATACAATATGTTGAAAAACAGAGCGAAATAGTGTATATTAAATTAGTAATTAAAATTTGAGAGGTGTATTATGGAAAGGCTTAAAGATTGTAATTTGGAGCATTGCACGCCGGAGGAAGTAGGTGTAAACAGCAGTGCGATAACAAGTTTTATAGAAGAAATAAATGAAAACAAATTAGGATTGCATAGTTTTACTGTTGTAAGGCACGATAAAGTGTGTGCGCAGGGTTTTTTTAAACCGTATAATAAGGATATACCGCATGTTCTTTACTCAATGAGTAAAAGTGTAACCTCAACTGCCGTCGGTTTTGCGGTGAGCGAGGGACTTTTAAGCCTTAATGACAGGGTGGTTAAATTCTTTCCTGAATATTTGATGAGCAAGCGCCCTTTTAACAGAATGCTTACAGTCAGAATGTTACTTACTATGCATTCAGATAAGCTTATTACCGTACTTGATGATAAGGGCGGTACGGATTGGGTGCAAAATTTCCTCAATGCACCGTTTCTTCTTCCGCCGAACACAAAGTTTAATTACATAAGTGAAAATACATCTATGCTTTCGGCTATAATTACAAAGATTACGGGCATGAGTGTTATTGATTACCTTTATCCCCGTATTCTTGAACCGCTCGGAATTGAAAAACCGTTTTGGGAATCTGACGGGCAGGGTAACAATGCAGGCGGCTGGGGCCTTTATATGAAAAGTGAAGACCTTGCTAAATTCTTTTTGCCTTATATTCACGAGGGTAAGTGGAAAGACTCAACACAGATTATTCCTGCCACTTGGGTTAAGGAAGCTACAAGAAAGCAGGTTGATTCTGTATCAGACGGATATATTGATAATATGATGGGATACGGTTACCAATTTTGGCGAAATCCTATTCCTAACAGTTACAGAGCCGACGGGCTTTTCGGCCAGCGTTGCTTTATGTTTCCTGAATATGACGCACTTGTTGTGCTTAATTGCGGTGAGGCGGAAGACTATAAGGTTATGAAAGTATTTTGGAAGTATTTTCCTGAATGTTTCGGCTATGGTACATTGCCTGAAAACAAAGCGGAATATCAAAAAATGCTTGATACAATTGATAATTGCAGTGTTGAAGATTTGCCTAAAGGCAAGCGCAATTTTGAACTTGAGAAAAAAATATCAAACCGGCTTATTAAATGTAAAACAAGTGAATTTGTTTCCGTTGTTTCAATCACCATTACACAAATGTGGTTTAATAAACCGGGTGAAATCAATGAAATGATGCTGACTTTTGATGAAGATAAGCTTCGCTTTTATTGGAAAGAAAAAGAAGATGAAAATACTATTGATGTAGGCTTAAACGGAGAGTACGAAGTAAGCAAAATCAAGCTTGGGGATGTTATATATCACACATATTCAAAGGCGGCTTGGAATGAAGACGGTACGCTTGATTTATGGATTCGCCCTATTGAAACAGCGCATGTCAGAAAGTTCAATTTTAAATTTAATGATGATAATACTGTTAAGATTAAAAATGATATGAACCCGACTTTGCAAGACCTTGTTGTTTACTATATGACTTTTACAGGAAATCCGGTAGGCAGTATAGGCGGAGAAGTAATTAAAGAATCGGTTGAAAAGCTTGGCTTGCCGATTATCGAGCCTGATTTTAAGGGCAAATTTGTTGAAGAAAAAGAATAATCAGAGTTTAAAAACTGTCTTATCATACGGTAAGGCAGTTTTTTATTACAAAATTGTAATAGAAGAAAAATATTATATATGATATTATATAAATATAATAATTATTAAGGTGATATATATGGATATATTTTTACTTGAAGATGATGAAGCTATCGGAATAGGGCTTACTTACTCACTTGAAAATGAAGGGTATAAGGTTACGCTTGCAAAAAATATTAAGCAGGCAGAAAAAATCATTGATGAAAAAGTATTTTCGCTTTATATTCTCGATTTAACCTTGCCTGACGGAAGCGGATACGATATTTGCAAAAAAGTCAAAGCAAAAGGGGATTTGCCTGTAATATTTTTAACTGCGTATGATGATGAAGTCAATGTAATAATGGGCTTTGAACTCGGTGCGGATGATTATATTTCAAAACCTTTCAGAGTTAAAGAACTTATGCTCAGAATAAAAAGCGTTATGCGCCGATATTCCAAAGAAACGAGTGACGGAATAATTACAATAAATAATCTTAAAATAAACACTAATGAAGCTAAAGTATATAAAAACGGTGAAGAAATTGTGTTAACAGCTATGGAATACAGGCTTCTTTTAATTCTTTTAAGTAACCGCGGAAAAGTGCTTTCACGCACTGCGCTTCTTGAAAATATTTGGGATGTAGCAGGCGATTTTGTGGAGGATAACACACTTACCGTTTATATAAAAAGGCTGAGAGATAAAATTGAGGAGGACCCGGCTAAACCCGAATTCATAAAAACAATCCGCGGGTTTGGGTATGTGATTGAAAAATGATGAATAAAGATGCAAAACTGACTTTAATATTCGGTGCGATTTTTACACTTGTATCGACTTTGATATGTTTGTTTTTAAACAAATGGGCGGGTATTATCTGTTTGGTACTCGGTATACTTTTAAGCGGTGTATATATTTACAATATTAAAAAAAGAAATGATAAAATAAATGAACTTAATAATTATCTTTCACTTATGTGTTCGGGTAATTTTGAGCTTGATATTATGGATAATACCGAAGGTGAAATGTCAATTCTTAAAAATAATTTATACAAGATTATGACTCTTTTAAAAACGCAAAATGATGAACTGAAAAAAGATAAAATTCATCTTGCAAATTCGCTTGCAGATATTTCACATCAGCTTAAAACACCGCTGACATCAATGATGGTGATGACTGATTTGATTAAAGATGAAAAGGGCGAGGACAAGCGTGGCGAATTTATAAATATTATTGAAAATCAGCTTGATAAAATGAAGTGGCTTATTACAAATCTTCTCAAAATATCAAAGCTTGATGCAGGCACAACCGAATTTAAGCACGAAAAAGTGAGCATGAAATCTGTTTTAAATCGAAGCTTAAAACCGTTTTATGTAACCTGTGATATAAAGCAGATTGAAATTATAAACAATACGGAAGATTTTGATTTTATCGGCGATTCAAGCTGGACGGGTGAAGCAATAGAAAATATCATTAAAAACTGCATTGAGCATACGGATAAAAAAGGTCATCTTAAATTCTATTGTGAAAAAACAAATGTTTTCAATTCCCTTTTTATTGAAGATGACGGGTGTGGCATTGCGCCGAATGATTTGCCGCATATTTTTGAACGCTTTTATCACGGTGAAAATTCATCAAACGAAAGTGTGGGTATAGGTTTGGCACTTGCAAAGACTGTGCTTGAAAAAGAAAAAGGCGATATTATTGTTAATTCCGAGCTTGGCAAGGGAAGCATTTTTGAATTGAGGTTTTATAAAACGATAGTTTAAAGTGACAAAATTGTAATAATCGCGGCACCTGATTGTAAGTTTGAACTGTTATGATGGTGATAGTGTAAGGGGACTGTACCCATTTTTACACTGACGGGGGAGGTATTCATTATGAGTATAACAAAGCAATTAGCCCTGCGCCATTTGAAGCAGAACAAGAGTAGGTCGGTTTTAACTGTTTTAGGTATAACTATATCCGTAGTTATGCTTACTGTTATTTTTACATGTGCCACCTCTTTTGATCACTATTACGGCGAAAGAGCAATTAACACAAACGGGAATTGGCATTTCTTTGTTAAAACAGATTATGAAAGTGCTAAAAAATATTTACAAAGCGATTCTTCAATTAAAGATATAGGCTTTCAAAAGGATTTATCAACTGAGGAACAAAGCTATAAGCTTTATTCGAATAAGGCTAATTATTTAAGAGTAGGCACGATATATCAGGGAGATAAGCAGTATATTAAGGATGCGGTCACCTGCAAATATGACGGTGCTTTGCCTAAAGCGGATAATGAAATTATGTTAGAGCAGTCTCTTATTAAAAATAATGGGCTTGATTTGAAAATAGGCGATGAAATTAAAATTGCAGTCGGCTCAAGAATTAAGGGCGATTTTGTTATTCTGCCAATAAAGGGCAATTACCAATTCGGCGAACGCTTTGAAAAGGAAAAGGACGAAACGTTTAAAGTAGTAGGTATTCTCCACGATAACGAGCCGACCGAGCGTGGCGCAATCATTCGTGGAATGAGCGATTTAAAAAGTAAAAATCTTGTTGCTTACGGAAAGCTTAAGCATATTACTCCTTTTTCATATATAAAGATAAACGGTATTTATGATAAGTTCGGCTTTACGAAAAAGAAAAGGGCATTTAACGTAGGCGAAAATACGGAGCTTTTAAATTCAAGGCTTGCTTTTTCGATAGACAAAAACGATTTGCCGCAGGTATTAAAGCTTACTGCAATCGGAATTGTCGTTTTTGCCGTAATTTTCGTTTCGTCATTTGCAATGATTTATAATTCCTTTGCGCTCTCTGTCGGCGAGCAAATCAAATACCTCGGTATGCTCTCCTCGGTCGGTGCAACAAGAAAGCAGAAGAAAAAGACGCTCTATTTTGAGGGCGCAATCTTGGGAGGAATAGGAATAATTCTCGGCATAGCGCTTGGATTGCTTGTCACCTTTATATCGCAAAGCACAATGAACGCCAAAATTGCCTCGATTATGGAGGGCTATAACAACAATATCAAATATTCAACCCATATTTCCCTGTGGGTGCTTTGCCTTATTGTTATTTTGGCAGTGCTGACTGTTTTTGTGTCAATCATTTCGCCCGTGCAAAAGGCGGCAAGAATTACCGCAATTGATGCGATTAGAAAAACGGACGAGATTAAGTGCAAGGGCAAAATCCGCACTCCGTTTATTATAACTAAACTTTTCGGATTTGAGGGTGACATTGCGTTTAAAAATTTAAGGCGCAACGGCAGAAAATCAAGGACGATTATTGCTTGTATATGCATTTGCGCAGTCCTCTTTTTAAGCTGTAATTATTTTTGCGAAACATTTAAAGCGGCGTCAAACATAGATTATGAGCTTCCTTATCAGATTATGTATCAATACAGTGCCGAAAGCAAGGCACAGCTTGAAAAAGCAAGAAATTATTTGAAAACAAATAAAAGGGTAAAGCGTTTTTATTCGATTTGGTCGGCTTGGTATTCGCCGATTTCAAGAAACGAGATAAATCCTTATGATAATTCACGTGAGTATGATATGTCGTTTCATAATGAAAGCATTTTTGTTGATAAATATAAATTTGTCGCAGCGCAGGATATAACATATACCGCTCATTTGCTTGATGACGAGGATTTCAATGCGCTTTGCAAGAAAAACGAAATTGATTATAAAAAATATTATTCGCCCGATAAAGACGGTTCAATTAAGACGATTGTAATAAACACAATTGACCGTAACGGTGAGCCGATTTTTAATAACAACCTACTCGGCAAAACTATCGGCGAATATGGCTTTGATTTTGATAAAACCGAAAGGGAAAATAAGCTCGACGAGGACGGGAATCAGATTAGTTTCTTTTATAAGACCGGCCGCACATCTATTTATAAATTCTGCGATTTTATAAAATATGATAAGGATAATCCTATTTGCAATTTAGAGTCGGGCGGTGTTGCTTTTTATGCGCCTATGAGCGTATACGATAAGCTTTACGATGTTGACGATTTTTATTTCGATTACGGTATTGAAACCGACGAGCCATATAAGGTTGAAAAGGAACTTAAGGACTATTTGTCCGAAAATGAAGCCGATGGCGACGCATATAACATTTATTATTGGACGATGAGGGAAAAGAGCATTATATCCGCTGTTCAATTTCTTTCTTACAGCTTCATTTTACTTATTACACTAATAACAGTATTTAATATAATCAACACAATGACAGCGCAGATTGCAGGCAGGAAAAAGGAACTTGCTATGCTGAAAAGCGTGGGTATGACGCCTAAAGAATTTAAAAAGACGATACTGCTTGAAAGTGCATTTTACGGTTTATTCGGCTTGTTTTTCGGTGTACCGTTGAGCCTTGTTATTAACAGAGTGGTGGGATATATCATTTCAAAGGATAATCCTATTCCTTTTTCAGTCAATATTTGGCTTTATCTTATTGCCTGCGTGGCAGTATTTGTTATCATAGCGCTTACTATGATTTATTCATTAAAGCTTATTAAAAACAATTCTATTATTGATTCATTAAAAAACGATACAAACTGATATTTGGGTAAGTGACAAAATTGTAATTTAAAAGTCACCCGGTTGTAAGTTTGAATTGATATTATGGACTCATCGAAAGGAGATAACTACTTATGAAAATACTTGAAGTTACAAATTTATGCAAAACATACGGCAAAGGTGACACAATGGTTAAGGCACTTGATAATGTGTCTTTTTCAGTAGAAAAAGGTGAGTTCGTTGCTATTATCGGGCCAAGCGGTTCGGGCAAATCAACGCTTCTTCACATTCTCGGCGGTGTAGATGTGCCTACAAAGGGCAGTGTTGTTATTAACCAGACGGATATTTCAAATCTTGATGAAACAGCACTTGCTATTTTCCGCCGCAGGCAAATAGGTTTGATTTATCAGTTTTATAATCTTATTCCTATTTTAACTGTTCAGGAAAATTTGACTTTGCCGCTTCTTCTTGACGGAAGAAAGCCGGATGAAAAGCAGATTTCCACTCTTGTTAAAAGGCTTGGGCTTGAAAACAGGCTTGACCATTTGCCAAATCAGCTTTCAGGCGGCCAGCAGCAGCGTGTATCAATCGGGCGCGCGCTTGTAAATAACCCTGCGCTTATGCTTGCAGATGAGCCTACCGGAAATCTTGACAGCGAAAACAGCAAGGAAATCATTTCACTTTTAAGGCAATTTAATAAAGATTTTAACCAAACTGTAATTATTATCACTCACGATGAAAAAATTGCAAATTCGGCAGACAGAGTAATCACTATTGAGGATGGCAAAATCACCGGGGATGAGGTGAGGATAGGTTGAACATCGCAAATAAACTGACTTATCGCCATCTTAAAGAAAATAAGGGCAGAACCGTAGTTACAACGCTTGGTATTTGCGTTTCTGTGGCAATGATTACCGCTGTTTTCGTAGCAATGGCTTCGTTTTTAAATCTTTTCGGTGAAATAGGCAAAATTTCATCAGGTAATTGGGATGCGTGTTATTATCATCTTAACCAAAGTCAAATAGAACAGGTTGAAAAAGACAGCAGAATTTCAAAAGTCGGCTTAAAGTACGGCAGTGAAAATAAGTCGTTTCAAATTAAAAATCCGACCTCTTATAAAAGAGGCACGGCTGAAATGATTATCGGGGATAAATCATATTTTGAAATGGTACTTACGGGCAACTTTGACGGTAAAGTACCGGCTAATGAAAATGAAGTTGCGGTAGAAAAAGATTTCCTTGATAAAAACGGAATGAAAGATGCCAAGGTTGGCGACAAAATTGTTTTAACCCAAGGGCAAAGGCAACTTGACGACGGAAGCTATGTTATGGGCAGTCATTTTGACGAAAATGAAAAATTTATACCATCAGGTGATGAAAAGGAATACACAATAACAGCAATTCTTCATACAAACCCGGCGACAAAGTACAGCAGTGTATGGCGAGGCATAAGCAAAGATGAAATAAAAAGCGGTGATATTTGTGCATATTTCACTCTTGCAAAGCAAAACAGCAGTGCTTACAGCACGATAGAAGCTATTCAAAACGATTATAAAATTGATGTTTACCAAGCTAATGAAGATGTGCTCGCGTCATATCTTTCAGGCAGACAGGACGGTTTTCTTGTTACAATGCTTCCGATTGTTTTAGTTGTTTTAATTCTTATTGTAATTGCGTCGGTAATGCTTATTTATAATGCTTTCGGTATGTCGCTTTCAGAACGGGTAAGGTATCTCGGTATGCTCGCATCAGTAGGTGCAACCAAGTCGCAAAAGCGAAAGAGTGTGTATTTTGAGGGCGCAATTTTAGGCGCAATCGGAATACCCGTAGGTATTTTAGCCGGTATTTTGGGAATTAGTATAACGCTGAAGTTAGTAGGCCATAAAATCATTTCAACCGGTATGATTGCGGGCGTAAATGACAGTAATATGCAGATGAAAACAGTTGTACCTGCTTGGGCAATCATAGGTATAATTCTTGTAAGTATATTCACTATTTTTATTTCAGCTTTTATTCCTGCAAGAAAGGCGTCAAAAATCACTCCGATAGACGCAATTCGCCAAAGACAAGAAATTAAAGTTAAACCTAAAAAGCTTAAAGCTCCTAAATATATTAAAAAAATATTTGGATATGAGGGCGAGCTTGCATATAAAAACCTTAAGCGTAACGGTAAAAAATCAAGGCTTATCACTGTTTCAATAGCACTTTCAATAGTTCTTTTTATTAGCTGTAATTATTTTTGCGGTATGTTTATTCAGGCAAGCGGATATGAAAAAAACATTCCTTATCAGGTTTCTACAACTATTACTTACGGCCATAAAAAAGAACTTTATGATGCTCTTGATAAAATGCAGGGAGTTAATAAATATTATATTGATACGACGGATATGAGCATTTCCCTCGGCAAGTCAAGCCCGTTTATTAAGAATAACGAAATTAAAGATATGGCAAATTATACATCTGATTATTCAAAGCTGTTCGGCGGAGAAAAGTATGTTTCTACAGTGATTCACTATGTTGACGACAGCGAGTTTAATACGCTTTGTGAAAATAACGGTATTGATTATAATGCTTTTTACGGTGACAGTCTTAAATGCGTTCTGCTTAACAATCTTACTCATAAGCAGGATACAACGAAAGTGTTTAACGACAGCATTATAGGCAAGCATATTATTCAAAATCCTGATTATGCAAGCGACGATAGAAATCCGCTTGATATAGAGGTTGGCGGTCTTGTTAAATTTGATAAAAACAGTCTGCCGTGCAATCTTGTTGCACCAGGCGTAGTCGGTATAATTATGCCCTATTCTCAATATATAAATGTGGTAAATAAAGGAGTAAAGGCAAACGATATTTCAATGAGTGTGTGCGTTGAAACCGACGAGCATAAAGAAGTTGCAGAAAACCTTACAACGCTGCTTAATGAAAAAGATTTCGGTGGCAGTTATGTTTCGGATAATGTTGACATACTTGAAACTATGAATACTGTTATATTTATAATTCAGGTATTTGTTTACGGATTTATCACCCTTATTTCGCTTATTACAATTGCAAATATCATCAATACCATTTCTGCAAATATTGCACTTAGAAGAAAAGAATTTGCAATGTTGAAATCTGTCGGCACAACACCTAAAGGCTTCAGCAAAATGGTTAGCCTTGAAAGTGTGTTTTATGCACTTAAAGCAGTGATTTTCGGTGTGCCGATAAGTGTTTTAATAAGTGTGGTGCTTAATAAAATGCTCGGCGAAAGCTCAATACCGTATCATTTTGATATTAAACTTTATTTAAGTGTTATTATTGTAGTTTTCGTTCTTATCTTAATAACAATGATTTATTCGGTAAGAAAGCTTAAAAGTGATAATATTATTGAAGCACTAAAAGAAGATATTAGTTAAAAAAAACTCTCCTTCACTTATGAAGGAGAGTTTTTAACTATACGGAATCTTATAATTGATGAGTTATATTTTAATATTTAACCGGGCTTGACGCTAAATATTTATTAACCATAAGTGCTACTTTGAACACGATAGCGTCATCAAATTCCCTAAGGTCAAGGCCTGTGAGTTTTTTGATTTTTTCAAGCCTGTAAACAAGTGTGTTTCTGTGAACGAAAAGTTTTCTTGAAGTTTCGGAAACATTGAGGTTGTTTTCAAAGAATTTTTGAATTGTGAAAAGAGTTTCCTGGTCAAGTGATTCAATTGAACCGCGCTTGAATACTTCTTTCAAAAACATATCGCAAAGAGTTGTAGGAAGCTGATAAATAAGCCTTGCAATACCGAGGTTTTCATAGCTGATAATAGTTTTTTCGGTATCAAATACTTTGCCTACTTCAAGTGCAACCTGTGCTTCTTTAAACGAATGTGCAAGTTCCTTAATACCTGTTACGCAGGTGCCTATTCCAATAACGGCATTGAAGTAAAATTCAGATAAAAGTGTATCGTTAATTGAACGGGCAAGCTTTTCAAGGTCCTTAATATCAACATTCGGTCTTACTTCTTTAACAAGTGCAATATCACTTTCGTTAACATTGATTACAAAATCCTTGCTCTTATCAGGGAAGAAGTTTTGAATAATATCAAAAACAGAAATTTCTGTTTCTTGGGTTGTCCTGATTAAAAATACAACCCTTGAAGCATCATTGTTAAAATGAAGCTCCCTTGATTTAATATAAATATCGCCGGGCAGAATATTATCAAGTATTACATTTTTTACAAAGTTTGACCTATCAAATTTTTCATCATTGTTTTGCTTGATTTGGTCAAGAGCAACTGCAATAAGTGCGGAATAGTGGTGAGCAAGCTCGTCTGTTCCGTCTACAAATACTGCATATTCAGGGCGGACAAGAACATCGAAAGTAGTGTAAGTTGCATTATCAACACAAGTTTGAGTTGTGCCGAATACGCCTGATGATACTACACCCTTGCGAACTTCACCTATTAAGCCGAGTTCACTGCAAGCAATAACCGTACCTGTTTCGTCAACAACACCGATTGTTCTGTCTATTGCTTCACGCATTTGATTTACTATTCCTTGGAATAATCTGTTTGGCATTATATTCACCTCTCTGTTTGGTTGGGCAGTATGCACAAAGAAATATTGCACAAAAAGTATATGCCCCACTTGTTCATATTATACAAGAAGTTTAATCATATTGCAACCATTTTAACAAAAAAAGTTGCATTTTTTTGTGCAAGTTGTAAATCAGGGGAAAAACTTTCCGCAATGAATACTATATATTGTTGTCAAAATGAATAAAATACATAGTTATTGATTTTGGCTGAGTAAAGAAATATCCTCTTTTGCAAGATATTTACATTCGCCCTCTTTTAAATTTTCATCAAGGCACAATGCTCCCATTTTTATCCTTTTTAATTCAAGCACCGTAATTTTGAAATGGGAAAACATACGCTTAACTTGGTGGTACATACCCTGTTTGATTACCACTTTTGCGATTTTAAAGTCACCGCCCACCGTTTCAAGCTTTGCCGGCAAGCATTTTTCATCTTTAAATTCAATGCCTTTTTCAAATTCTTTTATTATATTTTCATCAAAAGGTTTGTCTAATTTTGCAATATAAGTTTTCGGAATATGATTTTTCGGGCTTAATATTGAGTGCGCAAGTTCACCGTCATCTGTGATTAGTAAGAAGCCGGTTGTATCCTTATCAAGTCTGCCGGCAGGAAATAAATTTTTGCGTTTCATATCATCGGGCAAAATATCAATAACCGTTTTTTCATCTTTTGAGTTTGAAGCGGAGATGACGCCCTTTGGCTTATTCATCATTATATATACATATTTATTATAGTATATACGCTTATCATCAAAAAAAAGCTCGGCACTGTTTTCGTCAAGCTTTGTTTTTGCATCTTTTATTATTTTTCCGTTTGCAGAAATTCTGCCCTTTTTTATAAGAGCGAGGGCATCTTTTCTTGAAATTTGAAGTGCGGTTGCAACTATCTTATCTGTTCTTTCCATATTATTATGTGTTTTGCTTAAATCCGATTAAAAATCCGTCCTTTGCCGAGGGATTGCAAATATCCCCGCCGATTAAAACACCGCCGGATACAAGCATATCTGCAACTATATATTCACCGTCACCTTTGTAATTTGTTACGGTGTAGGTATAAAGCGTTGCTTTCTGCCCTTTGTAATCGGTCAAGTCAAATCCTTGGTTTTTTTGAATTTGGTTATAATCATTATATACATCATTCCATTTTTCAGGAATGGTGATTTCTTTTTGCGTGCATTCTTTTGCAAGTTCAAAGCCGTATTTTTTTAAATAAGCGCGCCTTTCACCGTCAGTTTTAGCACTTATGCTTGCAGATACACTCTGCACCTCGCCTGTGCGGTTAGCCACAAAAGTAACGGATATTACAATTAACCCCACAAGTAAAAGAATAATTCCGAAAATTTTTTTCGGCGTCAGTTTTAAAGTTAGCATTTTCATAAAATTCCCATAGCCTTTCTTTCAGGTTATACAATTGGGTATACCTTGGTATCACCTAAGTAATAATATGAAAAAGCTTTCAAAACTATTCGTTAATTATATCAATATTATGTTTGTTTTTTTCTAAATAGATAATGTCTACCGTTGCGTCAATCAAAGTTCCGTCAGGTGTGTATTCTTCACTGTGAATAACACCGTCTTGCCTAATATCAGCAATAATTGAACCTTTGCTGAAAGGTATAAGCATTTTAAGCCTTTTTTTAGTTTGCGGCAAAGCTTCTTGAATTGATAAGAGCAGATTTTCAAGCCCTTCACCTGTTTTTGCACTGATTTTTACGCTCGTTTTTGCATCTGCAAAAGGAAATGCTATGGTTGACGGGCTGTGCGTAATGTCACATTTATTAAAAACAGTTATTACGGGAACATCAATTTTTTCATCGGGAAACAGTGATGTTAATATTTTATGTGTTACTTCAAGGTTTTCGTAGCAATGTATACTTGAAGCATCGCATACATTTAAAATGACATCGGCATAAGTTGCTTCTTCAAGGGTTGAACGAAATGCGTCAACAAGTTGGTGCGGAAGCCGAGAAATAAAGCCGACGGTATCAATAAGCATAATGCTTTGCCCGTTTGGCAGACTTAACTTTCTTGCTGTTGGGTCAAGTGTTGCAAACAGCTTATCCTCCTGCAAAACTCCGGCGTCGGTAAGCTTGTTCATAAGAGTTGATTTTCCTGCATTTGTATAACCCACAATTGCAACGGATAAAGCCCCGTTTTTCTTTCTTCTTTCGTGTATCATTTCACGGCGGCTTTTCACTTTGTCAAGCTCGGCTTTTATGTTTTGTATTCTGCGCCTTATATGCCTTTTGTCACTTTCAAGCTTGGTTTCACCCGGGCCTCTTGTACCTATTCCGCCGCCGAGTCGCGATAGTTGAGTGCCTTTTCCGGTAAGCCTTGGAAGTGAATATTTAAGCTGGGCAAGTTCGATTTGCAGTTTGCCCTCTTTTGAACGCGCGCGCTTTGCAAAAATATCGAGTATCAAAGTGGTTCTGTCAATCACTCTTGTATTTGTTTCATCTTCAAGATTTCTGATTTGAACAGGTGAAAGCTCCGAATCTGCAATAATTAAATCAACATTCATATTTTCACAAAAGCGTGCAAATTCATATAATGCGCCTTTACCCACAAATGTTGCGGCAACGGGGGCATTTCTTTTTTGAATAGATGTGCCTACAACCTCAGCACCGGCGGTATCGGCAAGCTCTTCAAGCTCCTTTATTGAAACGAGAGCATCAAAATCGCCGGTATCCACACTGATTAGAAATGCACGCTCTTTTTCATTTTCATTATATATTTCATTATTGTCGATTTGATTTTGCATATAATAAGCTTCCTAAATTGTTTTAATTATCATTTTCTACAAGTGCCTGCAAAACTTTGTTTGCAATTGGACCTGCTGTTTGTGAGCCTGAATTACCGTATTCAACAAGCACCACAAATGCATACGGATGTTCGTCATCATCCATAAATCCTACAAACCAAGCAGTATTGTGCGAATCAACATTATCAATTTGCGCAGTACCTGATTTTGCACAAAGGTGAAGTCCTTTGTAGTTATAATCACCGTATTGCTCTTTAACATTGTTTCTTAAAAGCTTTTTCATTTTAGCGGCAACATCACTTGAAAGAAGCGGTGTTTCCTTTGCGTTAAAGCCAATATCCAGCGCTTTGCCCGTTTTGGTTGCAAAGCTTTCAACAAGGTTGAGTGAAACTGCCGTACCGTCATTTGCTATTGCACTTACAAGGCGCAGCATTGCGATAGGGGATACAAGTGTGTCACCCTGGCCTATACCTGTCCATCCTACATAATCATCGGCATCTCCGCTTTCAAGGAAAAATCTGCCGGTTGATGAATCTATATCATTATTAAGTGTGACTTTTGAAGTTAATCCGAGTTCTTTTGCGGTATCCGCAAGTTTTTGCGGGCCAAGTTCAATTGCAATTTGGGCAAAAGTAGAGTTGCAGGATTTTGCAAGTGCCTGCTCAAAAGTCAATGTACCGTGGCGTGCATTACATTCAATAGGTGTGCCGCTGCCGGGGTCATATTCACCTGTACATTTAAAGGTTCTGTCATAAATGTCAGAAATATTCTCAATTGCGCAAATTGCGGTAACAATTTTAAATGTTGAACCGGGTGTGTAAAGTCCTGTTAAAAGTCGATTTATATATGCGCCCGAATAAGCGTCATTATCATCAATATCACTCGGTTTATTTTGCGGGTCATAGCTTGGGGTTGAAGTCATAACAAGTGTTTCACCTGTTTTGTAATTTATAACTCCCACTGTGCCTGCCTTGTAATTTGAAAGTGCTTTGTATGCAACATCGCACGCATCTGCATCAAGTGTAAGCTGCATATCGTTTCCGCTTCCGTTTTTAATAACACTGTAAATACCCGTAAGTGAATTATAGCCGGTAAGCTTTGCTTTATATACATTTTGAACGCCGGTTGAAATAAATCCCTGAAGGTCGCCGACAGCGTGCAAAGTGGCTTTTCTGGTGGTTAATGAATCGTTATATTCACGCTTCCCGTTATTTGTTTCGGCAAGACTTCTTCCGTTTCTGTCGGTTATTTTGCCTGCGCCTATCAGTTCACCGTTGTGGTACAAATGGCTGTTGTACGGCTGCATAACCCAACTGTCACCATCACTTAAAAGGCTGTAAGTCATAAAGCCTAAGCCAAAAACAAAAGCAAAAACAAGTATCCAAAGGAAAATGCCTCTTCTTGTAATCATTTTCATTTCTTCTTAGCACCTCCCAAATAGCTGTAAGTGCGCACATCACTTGCCTTGATATATGCCAAAACAAGCCAGCAGCTCATAAGTGATGTACCGCCCTGGCTTACAAACGGAAGTGTGACGCCTGTAAGAGGTAAAACATCTGTTATGCCGAAAATATTAAGTGCACATTGGAAAAGCAGCATTCCTGCGCCGGCAACTGCCGATATTGAATAAAATGTACTTCTTGCGGCAATTGAATTAACAAGTGCCGATACAGCAATTGCAACAAAGGATAAAACAAGAACGAGTGCGAAAATATATCCCCATTCTTCGCAAATTACGCCGAAAACATCATCGGTATAGATAAGATAGTTGTCAAAAAATCTGCGTATGTTTCCGTTTCCGATTCCAAGGCCCAAAAGCCCGCCTGATGCGATACCTGTTAAAATATGGGTTTGCTGATAGCCTTTACCGTAAATATCCTCCCAAATGTGACGGTAAACGGAAAAGCGGGCGGTTACATAAGGCTTGTACTTGATTACGATTGCACCGCCGAGACCTGCAGCTGCAACAGCCAATCCGGCGGTTTTTATATCACCCGAGTTCATAAATGCAATTATTAAAAATGTGATAAAGAATATGAGTGCCGCACCAAAGTCGCGCATTAAAATTAACGCACCAACGCATACAATTGAAAATATAATGAAACGAATGATATTTTTTGATGTTTGTATTTTTTCAAGTGTTGCCGCACCTACGAAAATAAATGCTACTTTAACGAATTCCGAAGGCTGCATAGTAAATGAACCTATGCTTATCCAGTTTCTTGCACCGTACTTTTCAGTTCCGAAAATAAGGTTGACTGCGAGAAGCAATATGCCTGCTATTGCCACCGGCATTCTGAGTTTCATACATAAATCAACATCACCCAAAACAAATGTGAATACAGTGTATGCAACTACGCTTACTGCTAAAATTATTAACTGCTTAAAGCAAGCGTCGGGATTTACGGAGCCTATAACCGTAAGCCCTACACCTGACAAGAAAAATGCGATAAATTCAAGTTCAAAATTTCTTCTGTGTACTGTAAAATACAGCAGAGTAACATAAACCCATTCAAGTGCAATCAGCACCAAAGTGGAAAGAATTGCTTTTGTTGAAAAATCCTCATGCACACTTGCGGCTTCAAAACCGGTGATAAGTTGAAAAATGCTTAAAACAAACAGCATTGCAAAATTATTTATCGGCTTGATATGAGGAATTTTTTTAGCCTTGTTTGCCATTGCGTTTCTCCTTAATTATTTTTCGTAAAATACAAATACTCTGTCACCGAAGGTGATTGTGTCCTCATCAAAAATGAGTTGTGGCTGGGTTATAAATCTGCCGTTTAATTTTGTACCGTTATGGCTGTTTAAATCAGAAAGCGCCCAGCCGCGCGAAGTTAAATGAATTCTTGCGTGTTCACTGCTTACGGTATCAAGGTTGATTTGAATATCAGCCTCTTGCCCTCTGCCGATAAGTACATCTTTTTTTCTTAAATATATAGGTCTGTGAGTTTTGACATCCACCAAAACTGCATAAGCCACATTTCCCGAAGTCTGTTTCAATTCGCTTGCCTCATTTCTCATTTGCAATTTAGATTGAGCCGAAACCGCTTCGGCACATAAAAATTTAAGCGGGATAGAGCCGATTGTTATAATATCCCCGTCTTCAATAACAGCACTTCCGTGAACATCTCTGCTGTTAACTTTAATTCCTGTTTTTGAAAAAGTATCGGTTATAACCCATTCTTTCCTCTTTTTTGCGATTACTGCGTGAAAACGCGAAACATTAGGCATAGGCAAAACAATATCGTTTGATTTACTTTTTCCTATTGATGTTTCCCATCTGTCAATGTCAATTATCGAACCGTTGTTTTGGTCAACAAGCTGAGCTAATTTGTGAAGTCTCGGCCTGTTTCTGAATAAAGATATTATGCAGGTGAAAAGTATAATTACAGCTAAAACGGGAAGTACATATCTGAGTATGCCTGTTAAAAATGACAAAGCCGCTTCCAATCTGTTCACTCCTTAATTTATATATTTTAAAATAACTATCAAATAATTATACCAATATTATACTCTCTCGTCAAATATTTTGGATAAGTTTAATAATTTTATTACATTGCAAATGCTGCCTTGCATTGTTTTGAATGATATTTGGTACAAAAAGGTGAATGTTAAGTTCAGTTGACAAAATTCCACGCAAAAAATATAGATTACTTTGTTCTTTTATGTTATATTTAACTTAGAGGTGATAGATATGTCTCTTGGACAAAGACTTTACGATTTAAGAAAAATAACAGGTCTTTCTCAGGAAAAAGCGGCGGAGCAGCTTGGAGTAACAAGGCAGACAGTGTCAAAATGGGAAACTGACCAAACAACTCCGGATTTTGATAAAATAATTCCTATTTGTAAGCTTTATAATATTACTGCCGCTGAGCTTTTCGGCGAAGAAAAAGAGAATGATCACAGCTATAATATAGATTCAAATACAGAGCAAACCACCGGCAATTCTTTCAGTGAGGCTGAAAAGTTTAAAATCAGGCATAAATATAAAATCAGATTTGCCGTTCTTTTAAGTATCGGAATATGCTTATATATTTTATCTGTTACTCCTTTTGTAGTTTTAAAAAATGAAAAGCTGAGCATTGTTTTGTTTTTTGTTATGATTGCGGTAGCTACAATGCTTATAGTTTTCGGTGCGATTGCAAAGCCGAAATTTGAGGATGAAAAGAAATCAGACACTCCGGAAAGCAACTTGTATAAACGAATTTGCAGTATTATGTCGGGTGTCGTACTTGTTATTTATCTTCTTTTAAGTTTTCTTACAGGCGCTTGGTATATCACTTGGGTGCTTTGGATTGTTTATGCGATTGCGTGCCAAATTGCAAAGCTTGTTTTTTCGTTGAAAGGAATTGAGATTGATGAATAAAAGTAAAAAAGCCATAATTGCAGTAATTGCCGTTTTAACCGCTGTTGCACTTTTTTTGCTCGGAATTATGTCGCTTTTTATAGTCGGCGGCGATAAACTTGAAGATATGCTCGATAAAAGGGAAGACGACTTAAAAACAGTAGTTTTTCAGAAAGAGTATAGTATAAATGATTTTCAAAAAATGAAAATTGATTGCGGCTGTGCAGATGTGACATTTAAGCCGAGCCAAAACGGAAATGTTGGCGTTACTGTTTTCGGCGCAAATGAAAATAAATTTTCGGGAGAAATCAAAGACGGTACGCTTGAACTTAATGAAATCTACGGCAAAGCAACGTTTCGTTGGAGAAAGGCAGTAAAGTTTAACGGTCCTCATATTATTGTTAAAATTCCGCAAGGCTTTAATTATCCGGTTGATATCAATGTTGATTACGGCGATATTGATTTTGAAACTGAATATAATTCTTTGCTTAATGTTCAGATGAGCACTGGCGATTTTGAAGCGATAAGTCTCGGCGGAAAATTTGATATCTCTACGGATACGGGTGATATTTCGATTAAAAACGCAAAACCTTATGAAAATTCTTCTCTTAAAACCGATACGGGCGATATCGAAATTGATAATATTTCAAACACAAGAATTATCAGCGAGGCGGACACGGGTGATGAGGATGTAAACGGCAGTGACAATTCATCAGGCATTACGCTTACGGTAACGACCGATACAGGAGATATTGAAGTTAACGATAATTAAAAAAGAAGCCCTTTTTCGATATGAAAAGGGGCTTCTTTTTGCCGTTTTGTAATATTTTGCAAATGTGAATTTGGCTTAAAATCAATGTAGAAACGACAAATTTTGCATAATTATTCAATAACTACATATATGTAAATTTTTTTTGTGCAATGTTACAAAATACAATATATTGTGTTTTTTTAGATTTTTGCTATTGACATACATATTCTTATTTGGTATTATAGTTTCAGTCGCGAAAAAGTGTATGTTACACTTTTGTAATATATTAGGAGGTCAGGAAATGAAAATCATTAAAAGAAACGGTTCTGAAGTGGATTTTGACTTGAATAAGATAGTTGTAGCCGTTTCAAAGGCAAATGCTGCTTGCAGAAAGGAAGAACTTACACAAAGCCAAATTGTAGAAATTGCAGAATATGTTGAGTTCAAAATATCTAAAGCAAATCGTGCGCTTTCGGTAGAAGAAATACAGGATATTGTTGAAAACCAAATTATGGCACAAGGCGCATTTGATGTTGCAAGGCTTTATGTTAAGTATCGTTACAACCGTTCTCTTATCAGAAAGGCGAATACTACCGATAATCAGATTTTATCTCTTATTGAATGTAATAATGAAGAAGTAAAGCAGGAAAATTCCAATAAAAACCCTACTGTAAATTCCGTTCAGCGTGATTATATGGCAGGTGAAGTATCAAAAGATATTACTAAAAGAATTCTTTTGCCGCAGGATATTGTTGACGCTCATGAGCAGGGTTTAATCCATTTTCACGATGCGGATTACTTTGCACAGCATATGCACAACTGCGACCTTGTTAATCTTGAAGATATGCTTCAAAACGGTACTGTTATCAGTGAAACTATGATTGAAAAGCCGCATAGTTTTTCAACTGCGTGCAATATTGCAACTCAAATTATTGCTCAGGTTGCATCAAGCCAGTACGGCGGCCAGTCAATTTCACTTTCACATCTTGCACCTTTTGTAGATGTAAGCCGTAAAAAAATCAGAAAAGAAGTTGAGGCCGAAAGTGAAGAGCTTAATATTGCTATGAGCGAAGAGCAGATTGCTAAGCTCACGGAAAAAAGGCTTCATGACGAGGTTTCAAGAGGTGTGCAAACTATTCAATATCAGGTTGTAACACTTCTTACTACAAATGGCCAAGCTCCTTTTGTAACTGTATTTATGTATCTTAACGAAGCTAAGAACGAGCAGGAAAAGAAAGACCTTGCGCTTATTATTGAAGAAACATTAAAGCAAAGAATAAGAGGCGTTAAAAATGAGGACGGAGTTTGGATTACACCTGCATTTCCGAAGCTCATTTATGTTCTTGAAGATGATAATATTACAGATAACTCACCGTATTTCTATTTAACAGAACTTGCTGCAAAATGCACTGCTAAAAGAATGGTACCTGATTATATCAGCGAAAAGGTAATGAAAAACCTTAAAGGTGATGTATATACCTGTATGGGTTGCCGCTCATTTTTAACACCTGACAGATTTACCGAAAACGGCATCGGCAATATTGCCAACGCTAAAAACTATGACCCTAAAAAGCATAAGTATTACGGTAGATTTAACCAAGGTGTTGTAACAATTAACCTTGTTGATGTTGCTTGCTCATCAGGCGGGGATATGACAAAGTTTTGGAAAATATTTGATGAAAGGCTTGAACTTTGCTATCGTGCACTTATGTGCCGCCATAACAGGCTTAAAGGCACATTGAGTGATGCTGCGCCTATTCTTTGGCAGCACGGTGCGCTTGCAAGGCTTAAAAAGGGTGAAAAGATTGACAAGCTTCTTTATGACGGCTATTCAACAATTTCACTTGGTTATGCAGGCCTTTATGAATGTACAAAATATATGACCGGCAAATCACATACAGACCCTGAAGGTAAGCCTTTTGCACTTAATGTTATGGAGCATATGAATGAAGCTTGCGAAAAGTGGAAAGAAGAAACCAATATTGACTTTAGTATTTACGGTACTCCGCTTGAATCAACAACATATAAATTTGCTAAATGCCTGCAAAAGAGATTCGGCAAAATTCCGGGTGTAACAGACAGAAATTATATTACCAATTCATATCATGTTCATGTTGCGGAAAAGATTGATGCATTTACAAAGCTTAAATTTGAATCGGAATTCCAGCGTCTTTCTCCGGGCGGTGCTATCAGCTATGTTGAAGTGCCTAATATGCAAAATAACATTCCTGCTGTATTACAGGTTATGAAATATATTTATGATAATATTATGTATGCCGAGCTTAATACAAAGAGTGACTATTGCCAATGCTGTGGATATGACGGTGAAATTCAAATAGTTGAAAATGAAGACGGTAAGCTTATTTGGCGTTGCCCAAAATGCGGAAATGAAGACCAAGATAAAATGAATGTTGCAAGAAGAACTTGCGGCTATATCGGAACTCAATTTTGGAATCAGGGCAGAACTCAGGAAATTAAGGAAAGAGTATTACATTTATAATTAAAAATTGACCGATTGGAAAATCTAATCGGTCTTTTTTGATAATGTGAGGTATTCATATGAATTACGGTGAAATAAAAAAGAATGACATTGCAAACGGTGAGGGTGTGCGCACTTCGCTTTTCGTTTCGGGGTGCAGGCACCATTGCAAAAATTGCTTTAATCAACAGACTTGGGATTTTTCATTCGGCAAGCCTTTTACCGAAGAAACAATGGAGGAAATATTCGACTCCTGCGCGCCTGATTGGATAAACGGTTTATCACTTTTAGGCGGTGAACCGTTTGAACCGGAAAATCAAAAAGTTTTACTTCCTTTTCTTATAATGTTTAAAGAGCGTTTTCCGAACAAAACAATTTGGTGCTATACCGGTTTTACACTTGAAGAAATTATGGGAAAAAGGGCAAATTCAAGGGCATTTACACCAATAAGCAGTGAAATGCTTTCACTTATTGATGTTCTTGTAGATGGGCCGTATATTGAAGACAAAAAGGATATATCGCTTGTTTTCAGAGGTTCAAGCAACCAAAGAATAATTGATGTAAAGAAAAGTTTTAAAAACAAACAGTTGGAGCTTTATTTGGATGACTGAAAATAAATATAAAATAACGGTAAATGCCTGCTTTTTAGCATACATAGTGCAGGCAATAGTTAATAATTTTGCACCTTTGCTTTTTGTAACTTTTCAAAATGAATTTAATATTCCGCTTTCAAAAATAACCGTTCTTGTAACCGTGAATTTTCTTATTCAGCTTTTTGTTGATTTGGTTTCAGCAAAATTTATTGACAAAATCGGATATAAGCCATCAATGATAATTGCACATTTTTTATGCGCTTTCGGGCTTATGGGACTGACTTTTTTACCCGGTATTTTAAGCAATTCATTTGTAGGCTTGCTTTTGGCTGTAATGATTTATGCAGTGGGCGGCGGCCTTCTTGAAGTGCTTGTAAGCCCTGTTGTTGAAGCATGCCCGACTGATAATAAGGAAAAAGCAATGAGCCTTCTTCATTCCTTTTACTGCTGGGGGCAAATGGGTGTAGTTTTAATTTCAACATTGTTTTTTTCGATTTTTAATATAGGTAATTGGAAAATACTTGCTGTTTTATGGTCCGTTGTACCTATAATAAATGCATTTGTTTTTATGAAAGCACCTTTTGCTTCTCTTAATGAAGAGGGTGAAACGGGAATGAGCATACTTCAACTTTGTAAAAACAAATTATTTTGGATATTATTTGTAATGATGGTATGTGCCGGTGCAAGTGAGCAGGGTGTAAGCCAGTGGGCATCAGCTTTTGCAGAAAAAGGACTTGGTGTAAGCAAGACGGTAGGTGACCTTGCAGGGCCTATGGCATTTGCCTGCCTTATGGGTATATCAAGAGCGTTTTACGGAAAATTCGGTGATAAAATTGAGCTTGATAAATTTATGAATATAAGTGCGGTTTTATGCGCTGCGTCATATCTTATAATCAGCCTTGTGCCGAATAATGCAGTCAGCTTAATAGGCTGTGCTGTATGCGGACTTTCGGTAGGAATTATGTGGCCGGGTTCTTTCAGCAAAGCTTCGGCATCAATCAAAAGGGGAGGCACTGCACTTTTTGCGCTGCTTGCGCTCGGCGGCGATTTGGGCTGTACAGCAGGGCCGGGGCTTGTCGGCTTTATTTCAAATAGATTTAATGATAATATGAAAATAGGATTTTTTGCAGGAACGATTTTCCCGATAGTGCTTTTGATAGCAATATATATGTGTAAAAAGATAAAACGCAACGATTAAATCGTTGCGTTTTTATACTTTTATAATGTTTTTGCGAGTTCTTCACATTTTGACAAGGCTTCGTCGTCGGGTGCGTCGTTGCAAATTATGCTTTCAAAAATAAGGTTTGCACCTATATTTCTGCAATCATCTTCCCATTGGCGCATCCATTCACCGCCGCCCCAGCCGTAAGAGCCGAACAGGGCAATGCTTTTATCTTTCAGCTTTGGCTTGCAGCTTTCAAACATAGGTTCAAATTCAAAATCTTCAAGCTGTTCACATCCCATTGACGGGCAACCGTAAATTACGGTATCAAATTCACCAACTTTATCTTCTGAAAATTCTCCTGCTGTGAAAATTTGCACATCTTTGCCAAGGCTTTTTGCACTTTCGTAAATTTTATTTGCAAGCGCTTCGGTGTTGCCCGTACCGCTCCAATATACAATAGCTGTTTTACTCATAATGTTCCTTTCTGTTTTTATATATTATGTCGTAACAGTGAGTTTTACAATGCTGCGACCTTGTAACCATAATTTTTGATAGATTTTTTTGCATTTTTCAAATTTTTTAAATGTTTTTATTGCTTCACATTCATTGCAATATACTTTCCAGCAGCCGGAACATATGCTGTTTTGCCCTGCGTTTTCAATAAATCCTATTACATCGCAAAGCGGATACCCGAGAAAAATACCGATTTCGTGCGGAAATGAAGCACTGTTTTTCAAGCGCGATTTAAGCTTTGATATGCAGTAATCGGCATCATTTGATTCATATCCGTAAAATTTTAAAAACTCATCTACCTTGTTTTTGTTTAAATCATTTTGCAATTTATCTTTTCTGTATGCATATACAAGGGCAGTGTTACTGCACTTTTTTAATATCAGCAGTTCAACACCTTTGTTTTTCAGTTTTTCGTTAGTTTGAAAGACGGAATTTTCTAAATTTTCAATTGAGTCAAACGGAATGTTCATCAAATTAGCTGTCTTTAATGATGCAAGTGTGGGTGAACAGTGGCCGATTAAGTATTCTTCTATCATTATTTGAACTGCTTTCTTTAATTATTCATTGTTGCTGTTTAATTCGCAGCTATGCTTTTGAACGAATGATTTTATTGCATTAAATGTAGTTTTGGATACTGCATGTTCAATTTTGCAGGCATCTCGTGTTGCAATATCTTTAGGTACACCGAGTTTGTAAAAAAATTCACTGAACATAAGGTGCTTTTCATATACGCTTTTTGCAATTTCAAGCCCTGTGGGTGTTAATTTGATTTCGTGGTTATCCGCGAATTTTACAAATTTATTTTCTTTAAGGTTTTTCATTGCAATTGATACGCTTGCTTTTGATATTTCAAGATGATTTGCAATATCAACACTTCTTACATATCCGTTTTTTTCTTGCAAAACGAGGATTGATTCCAAATAATCCTCTACCGATTCGCTTATTACCATAATATTACTCCTTTACTAAAAAAGTTAGATTAAACTAACTTGGATTTCAAAATAAAGACGACTTTCGCCGCCACAAGTTAGTTAGCCAAAACTAACTATTGATAGTTTAACATAAAGTTTTCCTTTTGTCAATTACAAATTTGCAAAAAAATAAGCACGGGCATAAGCCCGTGCTTTAAGATATAATTTATTATACAATACCTTGAGCCATCATTGCGTCTGCAACTTTCATAAAGCCGGCAATATTTGCACCTACAACAAAGTTATCCTTTGCGTCAAATTGCTCGCAAGCTTCTTTCATATGATAATAAATGTTAATCATAATTCCTTTAAGCTTTGCGTCTACTTCATCAAATGTCCAGCTTGAACGAATTGAGTTTTGACCCATTTCAAGAGCAGAAGTTGCAACACCGCCTGCATTTGAAGCCTTGCCAGGAATGAAAAGAATGTCTCTTTGAAGGAATACTTCGGTAGCTTCGGCATTAGTAGGCATATTTGCACCTTCGCAAACTGCATAGCAGCCTGAATCTGCAAGCCTTTGAGCTTCTGCTTTGTTGATTTCATTTTGAGTTGCACAAGGAAGGGCAACATCGCAAATAACATTATCCCAAACCGAACCTTCACCGTAAGTTGCTTCAGGGTGGTATTTAAGGTATTCTTTAACTCTCTTTCTTTCAACTTCCTTGATTTGCTTAAGAGCTTTAACATCAATACCGTTTTCATCAATGATATAGCCTGATGAATCAGAGCAAGAAATTACTTTTGCACCAAGTTGCTCGGCTTTTTCAATTGCATAGATTGCAACATTACCTGAACCTGAAACAGCAATTCTTGCATCCTTAATATTTTTGCCGTGGTCTTTTAAGAGTTCCTCTGTAATATAAACAAGGCCGTAACCGGTAGCTTCGGTTCTTGCAAGTGAACCGCCGAAGCTTAATCCCTTACCTGTGAGAACACCCTCACTTCTGTTAGTAAGTTTTTTGTATTGACCGTAAAGATAACCTACTTCACGAGCGCCTGTACCGATATCACCTGCAGGAACATCTTCGTCAGCGCCGACATATTTGTAAAGTTCATTCATAAATGCCTGGCAGAAACGCATAATTTCCATATCGCTCTTACCCTTAGGGTCAAAGTCAGAACCACCTTTGGCACCGCCGATTGGAAGGCCTGTAAGGCTGTTTTTGAAAATCTGCTCAAAACCTAAAAACTTAATGATTGAAAGGTTAACGCTCGGATGAAGCCTTAAACCGCCCTTGTATGGGCCGATAGCAGAGTTGAACTGAACACGGTAACCGCGGTTTACATGAACTTCGCCGTTATCATCAACCCAAGGAATACGAAACATAATTGTTCTTTCCGGCTCAACAAGTCTTTCGAGAAGACCTGCTTTTTCATATCTTGGGTCATTATCAACAACAGGTGATAATGATTCAAGAACTTCTGTTGCAGCCTGGATAAATTCAGGCTGATAAGGATTGGTTTTCTTTAACTCTTCGAGTACCCTCTCTGAATACTTCATTGCTAAAACCTCCATAGTTATAATATAGTTTTATGTAAAAAAACAGAGTGTAATACCAAAACATTGAAATTAAACTCTGAATGTGCCGCCTTTGACACAAGAGGTATTATAGCAGTTATGATACACATTGTCAAACAAAAATGTATAATCATACACAAAATTCATATAAGAAGTTAAAACCGAGTATAAAAATGCCAAACAAAAGTGAAACAATATAATATTTATACACCGTATACATATTTGCATTTTAAAAAACATCGTCGCATAAAATTATATGATGAAAGGTTTGATAAATAAAATCATAAGAATTATAAAAATGAAGATTAAGATTAAAAGGCTTTTTGAAGTTATAACGAAGAGGGTGGATTTTGTAAATTTAGATGTAAAAATCAATATTTTCAAAGGCTTTGAAATTTATAATAACAGTGATAAAATTGCCTGCTTTGAATTTGATGAAATGTGGGCTGTTTTGATGCTTGGTACACAATTTTTTTGTGCTTTGGTGTATAGTCTTTGTATAAAATACAGTATAGAAAAATATTGAGTTTGATGCTATAATGCAGTAAGAATAATTTTTATATTATTAGGAGATAAAAATGAGCATTAAACTTATTGCTACCGACCTTGACGGTACACTTATGGCACCTGACCATTTAACAGTAACCAAAAGAACTTATGATGCGCTCAAATCATCACACGATAAAGGCATAAGGCTTGCAGTTGCCACAGGCAGATCTATGGTGCTGATTGATAATGTTATCAGCCAAGTGCCTTTTGTTGATTATATTATTTATTCAAACGGTGCGTGCGTGTATGACAAAAATGAAGAAAAAATTATTCACACCGATCTTATACCGTATGAAAAAGCCAAAGAAATAGTGGAGTATTTTTTGGGCGAAAAAGTGTTTTTTGAAATTTATGCAAATGGAAGAAGCTGCTATCAGCTCAAAACGGAAAGCCTTTTTCAAAATATGAATTTGCCGCAAAAATTTATTGATGAAGCCACCAAAACAATGGACGGGTATGAATCACTTTTGGATTTTATGGCAAAAGACGGAAAAGGAATAGAAAAGATAACATTTTACGGTGTGTATGAAAAAAAGCTTGAAAACATAAGTGCAAAGCTTAAAGAATTCGGGCTTGATGTATGCTCAAGCTTACCGGGTACGGTTGAAGCTACATCACCGACTGCGAATAAAGGCAGTGCTGTTTTGGGAATATGCAAAAATATGGGTATTGGGGCAGATGAAGTAATGACTTTCGGTGATGCGGAAAATGATTGCCCGATGCTTGATTTTGCAAAATATTCATTTGCTATGGAAAACGGTACGGATGAATGTAAAAGCCACGCGAAGTTTATTACAAGCTCCAACGGTGAAGACGGAGTTGCAAAAGCAGTTGAAAAATATGCCTTATAATTAGCACAAATTAACAATATATTAAATAAATATTTAATTTTAAATATAAACTTGCAAGATTTGATTTAATACTGTATTATATTACTGTTTAATCTTTAAACTGAAAATTTTGCCGCTTTTTGTCGGCAAATATTAACTTACGGAGGTGTTTTTGTGGAACAGAAGATTGACCTCAAGCAAATAGAGGGAGTTCTTGATGAACTTGCTAAGGTTAAAGGCTCACTGATTACCATATTACAAAAAACTCAGGAAACTTACGGCTATTTGCCGAAAGAAGCTATTATTTATATAAGTGAAAGGACAGGCATTGCAGAAAGTGAAATTATGGGCGTTGCAACATTTTATACCCAATTTCGCCTGACACCTGTGGGCAAGTATCTTATAATGCTTTGCCAAGGTACTGCCTGCCATGTTAATTCAAGTGAACTTATATTGCAAACAATTAAGGATGAACTTGGAATTGAAGACGGGGAAACCACTGAAGACGGATTATTTTCACTTAAGTGTGTTGCCTGCCTCGGATGTTGTTCTCTTTCACCGGTTATGATGATTAACGAGAATACATACGGCTCACTCACTCCTGAAAAAACAAAGAAAATACTTAAAGAATTGAGGGAGGCAGAATGATGAAAATTGTTGTAGGCGAAGGTTCTTGCGGTATTGCAGCAGGCGCTGAAAAAGTAAGGCAGGCATTATTAAAGGAAGATTTGAACGGAGCCATGCTTACCATTGCAGGTTGTATAGGTATGTGCTACCTTGAACCGATTGTTGATATTTATGAAGACGGAAAGGAAGTAAAACGCCTTGTTCGTGTAACAGAAAATGATGCAAAGAAAATTGCGGAATATGCAAAAACAGGGGATAAAAATGCAATTGCCCCGCTTCTTGTATCTGATGAAGATAAAGAATTTTTAAATAAGCAAACTCGTATTGCTCTTCGCCGTTGCGGTATTATAAATCCTGATGAAATTGAAGATTTTATTCAGGCTGACGGTTATACTGCTATTAAAAAAGTTCTCAATGAAATGACACCGGAAGATGTTATTGAAGTTATTAAAACATCAGGTCTTGCAGGCCGCGGCGGTGCAGGCTTCCCGACTTGGTTTAAGTGGAATGCGGCAAGGCAGAGTGACGGTGAAGAAAAATATCTTATTTGCAATGCGGATGAGGGCGACCCGGGTGCATTTATGGACAGGGCTGTAATTGAATCTGACCCGCATACTCTTATTGAGGGTATGCTTATCGGTGCATATGCAATCGGTGCAAAAAATGCGGTAGTATATGTCAGAGCCGAATATCCGCTTGCTATTAAAAGGCTTGAAAGAGCTATTGAGCAGGCAACCGAAGCAGGCTATTTGGGTGATAACATCCTCGGTACAGATTTCAGCTGTAAAATGACCATTAAAGCAGGTGCAGGCGCATTTGTTTGCGGTGAGGAAACAGCACTTATTGAATCACTTGAAGGTCACAGGGGTATGCCAAGGTTAAAACCTCCGTTTCCGGCACAAAGCGGTTATTGGAGAAAACCGTCTAACATCAACAATGTTGAAACATTTGCAAATGTAAGCTGGATTATAAATAACGGCGGCGAAGCTTTTGCAAGTATGGGTACAGAAGGTTCAAAGGGTACAAAAGTATTTGCTGTAACAGGTAAAGTTAAAAGAAGCGGACTTGTTGAAATTCCTATGGGTAAAACTCTTCGCGATGTTATATTTGATATTGGCGGCGGAATGAAGGGTGACAAGGCATTTAAAGCTGTGCAGATGGGCGGCCCGTCGGGCGGTTGTATTCCTGCCGAACTTATTGATACCATAATTGATTACAAGGCACTCGGTGCAACAGGTGCAATTATGGGTTCAGGCGGTATGGTTGTAATGGATGAAGGTACATGTATGGTCGGTATGGCTAAATTCTTCCTTGACTTTACTGCAAAGGAAAGTTGCGGTAAATGTATTCACTGCCGTATCGGTACAAAGAGAATGCTTGAAATTCTTACAAGAATTACAAACGGTGAGGGGCAAGACGGTGATGTTGAGCTTCTTGAAGAGCTTTGCTACGGAATTAAAGACGGTGCGCTTTGTGGCTTGGGCCAAACTGCGCCAAACCCTGTATTAACTACTATTAAATATTTTCGTAATGAATATGAAGCACATATTAACGAAAAGAAATGCCCTGCGGGGGAATGTTCATCACTTATTGAATATTCTATTGATAAAGATAAATGTAAAGGCTGTACACTTTGCGCAAGAAATTGCCCTGTAAATGCAATTTCCGGCGAAGTTAAATCGGCACACACAATTGATGTAAACAAATGTATTAAATGCGGTAAATGCATTGCTACATGTCGCTTCGGCGCAGTAGTAAGAAAGTAAGGAGGGAGCAGATAAAATGGAAAATGTAAAATTAACTATTAACGGTAAGGAAATTACTGCTCCTGCCGGCAGTACCATTCTTGAAGCGGCAAGGCAAAACGGAATTTATATTCCTACCCTTTGCTATGATGAAGCAGTTGAGGTTTACGGTGCTTGCGGACTTTGTGTTGTAGAGGCCGAGGGTATACCGAAGCTTCTCCGTTCTTGCTCTGCAAAAGTAAGTGATGGAATGGTAATCAATACCGAAAGTGAAAGAGTTATTAAATCAAGAAAAATTGCTATGGAGCTTTTAATGTCTGCCCATGACGGTGACTGCATTGCACCATGCCAGCTTGCCTGCCCTGCAAATACAGATTGCCAGGGTTATGTAGGTCTTATTGCAAACGGTGAATTTGACTCGGCATTAAAGCTTATTAAAAACAAAATTCCGCTTCCTGCATCTATCGGCAGAGTATGCCCGCACCCTTGCGAAAAGGCATGCAGAAGAGGAAAAGTAGATGAACCTATAAATATAGTTCAGCTTAAGAGCTTTGCTGCCGACCTTGATTTAAAAGGTGACAGCTACATTCCCAAAACAGCAGAGAAAACAGGCAAAAAGGTTGCAATCGTAGGTGGCGGACCTGCAGGACTTACTGCTGCATATTACCTTGCACAGCTTGGCCACGAAGTAACTGTTTTTGATATGATGGATAAAATGGGCGGTATGCTCAGATACGGTATTCCGCAATACCGTTTGCCAAAGGAAGTTCTTGACAGTGAAATCAAGATTATTGAAAAAACAGGTGTTCGCTTTTGCAACAATGTTAAGCTTGGCCGTGATATTACTATTGAAAATCTTAAGAGTGTGAATGACGCGGTTATTCTTGCTCCGGGTGCTTGGAAATCCACTCCGATGAGAGTTAAGGGTGAAGATACACAAGGTGTATACGGCGGTATAGATTTTCTTAGAAGTGTTATTCAGGGTAAGGCTGTTGAAATAGGCGAAAAAGTTGCTGTTTGCGGCGGCGGTAACACTGCTATGGACGCTTGCAGAACTGCTGTTCGCCTCGGCGCAAAAGAAGTTTATGTAATTTACAGAAGAACCGAAAAGGAAATGCCTGCCGAAGAAATTGAAATTAAGGAATCAAAGGAAGAGGGAGTTACATATAAATTCCTCACAAATCCGCTTGAAATTCACTCACAAAACGGAAAAGTAAGCGGTATGACACTTCAGCTTATGGAACTCGGTGAGCCTGACGCATCAGGCAGAAGACGCCCGGTTGCAATTGAGGGTAAGACGGAATATCTTGAACTTGACAGTGTGATTATGGCAATCGGTCAGAAGCTCGATTCGGATGATTTTAAAGATACTGTTGAACTTACACAAAGAGGAACAATATCTGCCGATGAAGATACATTTCTTACAAATCTTGACGGTGTATTTGCAATCGGTGATGCTACAAACAAAGGTGCATCAATTGCTATTGCCGCAATCGGCGAAGCTGACAAGTGCGTAAAAGTTGTTGACGCATATTTAAAGGGCGAAAAGCTTGATTTTACAGAGCCTTATATCAGCAAGCGTGATGAGGATAAAATTGATTTTTCAGGCAAAACTAAAGAGGCACAGATAGTTGCCGAAGTTTTACCTGCCGAAAAGAGGAAGGCTTGCTTTGATGAAGTTTCACTCGGTCTTACTGTTTCGCAGGCACAAAAAGAAGCTGAAAGATGCCTTGAATGCGGATGCCGCGAATATTTCAAGTGTAAGCTTTTGAATGTTGCGCAGAGGTATGATATTCATCCGGAGCGTTTCGCAGGTGAAATGCCACAAAAATATACCAAGGATGCAAATTCGTTTATTGAAAGAAACACTGCTAAATGTATTCTTTGCGGCCTTTGTGTTCGTTCTTGCCGTGAGGTTGAAGAACTCAGTGTACTCGGACTCTTAGGCCGTGGCTTCAAAACAAGTGTTACACCTGCTTTTGCACTTGCGCTTGACCAAACAAAGTGTACCAACTGTGGACTTTGCGTAAGCCTTTGCCCGACAGGTGCGCTTACAGAAAAGTCAAATCTTAAAAAGCAAGTACCTCTTGCAGAAAAATATTCGCTTGAGTCACTTGATATTGACGGAAATAAGTGTGATTATCTTGTATCCCGTTATGACGGTAAAATTCTTCGTGCAGTTCCTCATAATGAAAACGCAAGAAAGTGCAAATTAAATCGAGACGAGGTAATTTCAAAGCTTTCATAAGATGGACGAATTTAAGTAATAGAAATTAAAAAGAACGTTTTTGAAAATATAGAAGCTACATAAAAAGAAGTTCAGTCATTTGACTGAACTTCTTCTTTATATCATTATTTTGAAAAGAAAGAAAAAATACCTTTCTTTTTTTCATAAGGCTCTGATTTAAAGCTTGTAACATCATAGCCGGTATCAGCGATTGCTTTTTTTATTTTTTCTTCATCTATTTCATTTTCGCTTATAATTTCGGCAATTCCTTTTGTGTGCGATGAACTTACTTTTTTAACTTTAAATTCGCGCCTTATTACATCATTGATGTGCGATTCGCACATTCCACACATCATACCATCTATTCCTATTGTAGTTTTAATCATACAAACACACCTCCGTGGGTTAGCGTTAACTAACTATAATCAGATTAGCACAATAATTATAATTTGTCAATAAAAAAATAGCCGAGATAAAATTCTCGGCTATTTTTTATTTCTTTTTAAATTTATCAAAAAAGCCTTCTTTTCCGCTGTTTTTCGGCGGAACATAGGTTTTGTCAAATTCTTTTAAAAGTTGCTTTTGTTCGGATGTAACATTTTTAGGAATATCAACAATTATCCTTACATGTTCATCACCTTTGCCCATACCGTTTAAGCGGGAGATACCTTTATTGCCTTTAAGTGTAAAGACTTCGCCCGGTTGTGTACCGGCAGGAATGTTCAACTTGACATTTCCTTCAAGAGTAGGTATTTCAACCTCTGCACCAAGTGTTGCTTCAACAATGGAAATGTGCTTATCAAACCATACATCATAACCGTCACGCTTAAAATATGCGTGCTTTTTAATGCTGATAATAACTTTAAGGTCACCTGATGGGCCACCGTTAGAACCTGCGTTACCAAAGCCGCGCACATTAACTATTTGGTTATTATCAATACCGGCAGGTATATTGACTTCAATTTTCTTTCTGGTTCTGACTTTACCCTTTCCGTTACATTTCTGACAAGGCGTATTGATTATTTTACCTGTACCGCCGCAGCGTGAGCAGGTACGCTGTGTACTCATTACACCAAGCGGTGTACGCTGTGAAACTGTTTGCACACCTGAACCGTGACATTCAGGGCATACGGTAGGGGTTGTGCCTTTTGCCGCACCTGTGCCGCCGCATTCGCTGCAGTCCATAACACGCATAACTTCAATAGTCTTTTTGCAGCCTTTTGCAGCTTCTTCAAATGTAAGAGTAACTGATGCCTGTATGTCACGACCTCTTGACGGGGCATTAGGATTTCGCGAGCTGCCGCCAAATCCGCCACCGAAGAATGATGAAAAAATGTCACCTAAATCAATATCGCCGTCAAAGCCGCCGCCAAATCCACCGCCGAAGCCGCCGCCCTGGCCTGCACCGTAGTTAGGGTCAACACCGGCAAAGCCGAATTGGTCATAACGCGCTTTTTTCTGCGGGTCTGAAAGAACTTCATAAGCTTCGTTACATTCTTTAAACTTGGCTTCAGCCTCAGGATTATCCGGGTTTAAGTCAGGGTGGTATTTCTTTGCCGTTTTTCTGTATGCTTTTTTGATTTCGTCGTCACTTGCGTTTTTGCTTACGCCAAGCACTTCGTAATAATCTCTTTTATCTTCAGGCATATACTTTAACCCTTTCTTTTATGTTCATTTACCAAAAGAGAGCTGTCTAATATAAGACAGCCTCTTAGGTATTATATAATAATTTATTATGATGTCAAGACTTAGTTGTCATCAACTTCGGTATAGTCAGCGTCAGTATATTCCTGATTGCCGCCTTGTGCCTGTGCATTTGGGTCATATCCTGCACCCTGTGGGCCTGCCTGTGCGCCGCCCTGTGCCTGCTGTGCAGCTTCATAAAGTTTTTGTGAAACTTCATAAAACTTGTTTTGAAGGTCTTCCTGTGCTGATTTGATTGCATCTTCATTATCACCCTTAAGTGCTTCTTTCAATGCATCAACCTTTGTTTGAAGTGCTGATTTATCATCTGCTGAGAATTTATCACCGTCTTCGCTGATAAGCTTTTCAGTTTGGTAAACCATTTGGTCAGCGTTGTTACGAAGATCAACTGATTCTCTCTTCTTCTTATCTTCTTCAGCAAATTGTTCTGCTTCCTTTACAGCTTTATCAATATCTTCCTTGCTCATGTTAGATGAAGCGGTGATAGAAATTTCCTGTTGCTTGCCTGTGCCAAGGTCTTTAGCTGAAACATGAACAATACCGTTAGCATCAATATCAAATGTTACTTCGATTTGAGGCACACCTCTTCTTGCAGGAAGAATGCCGTCAAGGTGGAACATACCGAGAGTTTTATTATCTTTAGCAAATTCTCTTTCACCCTGAAGTACATGAACTTCAACAGAAGTTTGGTTATCTGCGGCAGTTGAGAAAATTTGGCTCTTCTTTGTTGGGATAGTAGTGTTTCTTTCAATAATTACTGTGTTTACACCGCCCATAGTTTCAATACCAAGTGAAAGCGGGGTAACATCAAGAAGAAGAAGTCCTTTAACATCGCCGCCGAGTACACCGCCCTGAAGGGCAGCACCCATAGCAACACATTCATCAGGGTTGATACCCTTGAATGGCTCTTTACCGCTGAATTTTTGGATGGCTTCCTGTACTGCAGGAATTCTTGTTGAACCGCCGACAAGCAAAATCTTGTCAATATCGTTCATTGAAAGGCCTGAATCTTGCATTGCTTGGCGAACAGGACCCATTGTTGCTTCAACAAGGTCAGCTGTCATTTCGTTGAATTTAGCTCTTGTAAGAGTTGTTTCAAGGTGCTTAGGGCCTGTTGCATCTGCTGTGATGAAAGGAAGTGAAATCTGAGCTGTTGTCATACCTGAAAGGTCAATCTTTGCTTTTTCGGCAGCTTCCTTAACTCTCTGCATAGCCATTTTATCGTTTGAAAGGTCAATGCCTGTTTCGTTTTTAAATTGAGCTACAATGTAGTCCATAACTTTCTTATCAAAGTCATCACCGCCAAGGTGGTTGTTACCTGCTGTTGCAAGAACTTCCTGCACACCGTCGCCCATTTCAATGATAGATACATCGAATGTACCGCCGCCAAGGTCATATACCATTACTTTTTGGTCGTCTTCTTTATCAATACCAAAAGCAAGTGCGGCAGCAGTAGGCTCGTTGATAATTCTCTTAACATCAAGGCCGGCAATTTTACCTGCATCCTTTGTAGCCTGACGCTGTGAGTCTGTAAAGTAAGCAGGAACTGTGATAACTGCTTCTGTTACTTTTTCGCCGAGATAAGCTTCTGCGTCTGCTTTTAATTTCTGCAAAATAATTGCACTGATTTCCTGTGGGGTATAAGCCTTACCGTCAATGTTTACCTTGTAGTCTGAACCCATATGTCTTTTAATTGAAGAAATGGTTTTTTCAGGGTTTGTGATAGCCTGACGCTTTGCAACATTACCTACCATTCTTTCACCGTCTTTTGAAAATGCAACTACTGACGGAGTTGTTCTTGCACCTTCTGCGTTAGGAATTACTACCGGCTCACCGCCTTCAATAACACTTACGCAACTGTTTGTTGTACCTAAATCAATACCTATAATCTTTGCCATAATCTTTTTCCTCCTGAATTTGTATTATTAGTTTGCTGTTTTAACCATTGCAGGTCTTACAACTTTGTCATTATATTTATAGCCTTTTTGGAATACATCTGTGATTACATTTGAATCAAGCGAATCATCATCAATATGCATTACTGCGTGATGAAGATTTGGGTCAAACTGCTCACCTTGTTCTCCATAGGCTGTAACACCTAATTTTTCAAGCGATGCCATAAGACCATCATAGGTCATCTGAACACCCTTTTTAAGTCCTTCGTAATCTTCCTGCTCACTTGCAATTGCTCTTTCAAGGTTATCAACAGTGGCAAGAATTTCCGACACAGCTTTAATTGTAGCGAAAGCAAAGCTTTCATTTTTTTCTTTTTCACTGCGTTTGCGGAAGTTTGAATATTCGGCAGTTACTCTTAAAAGCTGCTCTTTTGTATCTTTAAGTTCTTTTTCAAGCGGATTTTCTTCTGCGTTTTTTTCTGCCTTATCGGTAGCTTCAGTTTCTTTTTCCTCTTGTTTTTCTGCCTGTGTTTTTACTTCTTTTTCTTCGTTATTTTTCTTTTTACTCATATTTTATGCCCCTTTCTTTGAAAGAAGTGTATCAACTGTGTTGATTATATAATTTATTCTCGGCAATATGCTTTCATAATCAATTCGCGTTGAGCCGATAACACCTAAAACAGCTTTTTGCCCACCTTCGTAATTATATTTTGCAATTACTGAGGATGTGTTTTTCATTTCATATATAGGGTTTTCATCACCTATCAGCAAAAGCTGCTTGCTGTTTGAATTTGCAAAGCTTTTTGACAGCTCCATCAATTGCTTTTTTTCTGTTAATAAACCAAGAATTTTGTAAAGGTCTGAACCAAGCTCGCTGTGTGAAAGTAAATTTGTTTCGCCTTCAAGTGTTAATTTACTGTGCGAAGCTTCATTACACAGCGCACAAAGCGATGTGAGGGCGGGAAGCATATCAAATATCCTTTCGCCTGCCACGCCGACTGCGCTTTGAATAAGTGCTAAATTAACATTTGTAAGCGGTGTGCCTGTTAAAAATTTAGCCGAAACCTCATAAAATTTCTTTCTGAAATCTTCATCAAGTGCGCAAGGCATATTGATTAGCGAAGATTTAATTTTACTGCCTACCGTTAACATTACAAGCATTGCTTTTTGATTGCCTGCCGGAATTAAATCAACACCTTGTATGCAATCATATGGGTCTTCAAGTGTTGCGCAAAAAGCTGCGCAGTGTGAATATTCCTCCAAAAGCTTGCAAGCGTCTGCCAAAAGCCTTTCAGGGTCACCCGAGTTTACCGAAAGGGCTTCGTTAATCTTATCTGTTTCATATTTGCTTATCGGCTTTTCCTGCATAATATTATCAACATAATATCTGTAAGAAGCTTTACTTGGTACTCTTCCGCCGCTTGTGTGCCTTTGCTCAAGAAAACCTAATTGTGTCAAATAAGCCATTTCGTTTCTGATAGTGGCGCTTGATATTGAGTAGGGAAGAAGCTGACATAATGTTTTAGAACCGATTGGTTCGCCGGTACGCAAATAATGCTCTATAATCAAACCGAGTATTGCGTGTCGCCTTTCACTTATCATCCTTTCCACCTCTTTATCATATCGTTAGCACTCTATATACCCGAGTGCTAACTCTGTTATAATAGTATTACCTTTTTTTCGAGTTGTCAATACTTTTTTTCGAATTTCTCAAAATTTTCTTACTTTGTATATATTTTCATAACAATTTCAAGTGCGATTTGCGCCATATATAATATGGTATTAAATTATATATAATATATAGCGTAAACTGTATACTAAAAAATAATTAAAATTGTTGATTGAAAAGCATACAGAATAATGGTATTCTTTTGAGCAAGGAGGTGAGCATATGAAAGAAAACACAAAAAATGCTCGAATCAATGTAAGGTCAATAACTTTTACGGCGGTTATGGCAGCATTGGTATTTGTATTTACTTACACATTTAAAATTCCGTTTGTAAACGGTTATACACACATTGGGGATAGTATGATTTTCCTTGCTATCGTATTTCTTGGCTATAAAAAAGCTCCTTTGGCAGCAGGTATCGGAGCAGGGCTTGCAGACCTTATCGGTGGATATTCAGCTTGGGTAGCGCCGACATTTATTATCAAATTTTTTATGGCACTTATCTGTGCGCTTATTATGGAAAAAGTAATTAAAAATAACAGAATTGTAGGCTATGTTGTAGGTTCAATTCTCGGCGGTGCATGGCAGATAGTTGCATACACAGTTGTTAAAATATTCCTTTTTGATAAGGCTTATGCATTTTCTTCTCTTCCTACTCTTGCTATTCAAACAGTAGTAGGTATTGTAGTAGCCGCAGTATTTATTGTAGTATTTGATAAAACAAAAATCACAGCAAAGCTTAAAAAAATGGTAGGTTAATTTAGGAGATAATAAAATGAAAAAAATAGATGCACATTCACATATCGGCAATTTCGGCGGCTGGGCAGGAGTTGCATTTACAAAGCAAAAATTGATAGAGCAAATGGATGAATACGATATTGAAAAAACATTTTTAACTGCTCCTAATTTTCAAGGCAATGATGAAGTAGTTGATGCTTTTCAATCATATCCCGATAAAATCGTTCCGTTTGTTTGGGTTAACCCGGCACTTGATGATGTTGAAAAGAAATTAAATCATTATATTAACGAAGAAGGATTTATGGGCATTAAAATGCAACCTCTTTTTGATGCATTTGTTGCAGATGACCCTGTTGTATATCCTGTAATGGATTTTGCAAGGGAATATGATGTACCTGTATTTATTCACTGCGGTCACCCGCCTTTTTCACTTCCGTGGAGCATTGCACTTCTTGCTGAAAAATACCCTGATGTAAGAGTTACTATGATACATATGGGCCATGGTCACGGAGTTTATATTGACGCTGCAATTAAAATGGCTAAGAGATATGACAATATCACTCTTGAAATGAGTGGTATGCCAATGGGCAGTAAAATCAAGGAAGCTTATGAAACCGTAGGAAAAGACAGAATAATGTTCGGTATTGACTCACCGTTTCATCATCCTACTGTTGAAATTCAAAAGGTACTTTCATGCGGACTTGACGAAAAAGCACAGGAAGATGTTTTCTACAATAACGCTAAGAAGTTATTAAGATTATAAAAATGCAAAAAAATAAGGTGATGGATTAAAAATCCATCACCTTATTTTTATTAGTCTTGAGATTTGCCCGGAGCACCGCAGCACTTTTTATACTTTTTGCCGCTTCCGCAAGGACATGGGTCGTTAGGTCCGACTTTCTTTCCTTTTCTTACAGGGGTGGCTTTAACTGTATCGTCACCGCCTGATGAAGTAGCTGTTACTTTTGCAACTGCCTTTCTTTCAACATCTTCTTGACGCCTTGGCATAATTGTAAGCATCATTCTTACTGTGTTTTCACGGATTGTTGCAGTCATTTCATCAAACATATCGTATGATTCCATACGGAAAGCAACAACAGGGTCTTGCTGTGCGTAAGCGCGAAGATGAATACCTTGTTTAAGGTCATCCATAGCATCGATATGGTCCATCCAAAGTACATCAACATTTCTGAGAAGTACCATTCTTTCAAAGTCTTGGAACATTTCATCGCCGAGAAGCTCTCTTTTTTCTTCAAGGCGCTTATGACCTCTGTCTTGAAGCATATCAATTGTACCTTGAACTGAAAGCATGTCAATATCATCATTGAAATCATCTTCGGTTGTGAGCCAGCCTTTGTACTTTTCTTTAAGTCCGGCAACATTCCAGTCAGCTTTGTGGTCACCTGCAAAATAGTTCTTTACATTTTCTTCAATGTTTGTATCAAGCATTTGAAGAATTTTATCTGTAAGGTCAATTCCGTCAAGAACTTGGTCTCTCTGCTTGTAAATAAGCTGTCTTTGGCGGTTCATAACATCGTCATATTGAAGTGTTTGCTTTCTTATGCCGAAGTTTCTGCCCTCAACCTTTTTCTGTGATGATTCAACTGTTCTTGTAATCATCTTTGATTCAATAGGCATATTTTCGTCATCTGTAAGGCGAGCCATCATAGCCTGCATTCTTTCACCGCCGAATAAACGCATAAGGTCATCTTCAAGTGATAAGAAAAATTGGCTTTCACCCGGGTCACCCTGACGGCCTGAACGACCTCTTAACTGGTTATCAATACGGCGTGAATCATGGCGCTCTGTACCTAAAATGAAGAGTCCGCCGACTTCTCTTACTTTGTCAGCCTCTTCCTGAATTTCGTTTTTGTATTTAGCTTCAAGCTCTTGGAAAGTCTTTCTTGCTTCAATTATTTCTTCGTTATCTGTTTCGGCAAAGCCTGTTGCTTCGGCAATGAGCTCGTCTGTATACTGCATTCTTCTCATTTCGCTTTTAGCAAGATATTCGGCATTACCGCCAAGCATAATATCTGTACCACGGCCTGCCATATTGGTAGCAATTGTTACGGCACCGAATTTACCTGCCTGTGCAATAATTTCAGCTTCACGCTCGTGGTTCTTTGCATTAAGTACATTATGCGGGATATGCTCTTTTTTAAGCATTTTTGAAAGGATTTCACTCTTTTCAATGCTGATTGTACCGGCAAGAACAGGCTGTCCCTTTTCGTGACATTTTTTAATTTGCTCAATTACATTATGATATTTGCCGCGCTCTGTTTGGAAAATTACATCAGGGTGGTCAATTCTTGCGAGCGGCTTGTTTGTAGGAATTTCAACTACATCAAGTTTGTAGATTTCAGAAAATTCAGGTGCTTCGGTTGATGCTGTACCTGTCATACCTGAAAGCTTTTTATAAAGGCGGAAGTAGTTTTGGAAAGTGATAGTAGCAAGAGTTTTGCTTTCGTGTTCAACCTTAACCCCTTCTTTAGCTTCAATTGCCTGGTGAAGACCTTCGTTATAACGCCTGCCCTCCATAATACGACCTGTGAATTCATCGACGATTTTAACCTGACCGTCGGCAACAACATAGTCAATATCTCTTCTCATAACGCCGTTAGCTTTGATAGCTTGGTTAATATGATGAAGAAGAGTGGTGTTATCCATATCCATAAGGTTTTCAACATGGAAATATTCTTCTGCTTTCTTAACACCGTCTTGTGTAAGAGTAGCGGTTTTAGCTTTTTCGTCTACAATGTAGTCACCGTCATATGTTGATTCGGTATCTTGCTTTTCGTCCATTTTTGCAACCTTAACCATTTTTAAGGTTTTTGCAAACGCATTTGCCTGGCGATAAAGGTCTGTTGATTGCTCACCCTTACCGCTGATGATAAGCGGAGTACGAGCCTCATCAATAAGAATTGAGTCAACTTCATCGACAATAGCAAATACATGGCCACGCTGTACTTTATCTTCCTTATACTGAACCATATTATCACGAAGATAGTCAAATCCCATTTCGTTGTTAGTTCCGTATGTTATATCGGCATTGTAAGCTTCCTGTCTTTGCTCATTTGACTTTTCGTGAATAATAAGGCCGACTTTTAAGCCAAGGAAACGATAAAGCTTACCCATCCACTCTGAGTCACGCTTTGCAAGATAATCATTAACCGTAACAATATGAACACCCTCGCCTGTAAGAGCGTTAAGATAAGCCGGAAGAGTAGCAACAAGTGTTTTACCTTCACCTGTTTTCATCTCGGCAATTCTGCCCTGATGAAGAACGATACCGCCGATGATTTGAACAGGGAAGTGCTTCATTCCGAGAACACGCCACGCACCTTCACGGCAAACAGCAAATGCATCAGGTAAAATATCATCAAGTGTTTCACCGTTTGCAAGCCTGCCTTTAAGAATATCGGTTTGTGATGTAAGCTCCTTATCACTCATTGACGCATATTTTTCTTCTAATGCAAGAACTTTATCTGCTGTCTTTTTTACTTTTTTTACTTCTTTTTTAGAGTAATCGCCAAAAATGGCGGTAACAAATTTATTTGCCATAATTTTACACCTCAACAATTTATACCATTCGCCATTATATCACAAATAAGGTATATTGTCACTATTTTTTTTAAATTATATTATTATATTATTAAAACAATTGTTAAGACAGTGATTTGATTGCATTTAATGCACCGCCTGATACTGCGTTTTCTGCCGTATCGTCAAATGCAAGTTTAAGATTTTTACTGCCCTGCTCAATGTTTAAAGTGATGTCAATACCGTCTTCTTCCATTTTTGCTTTTGAAATTAAATCTTTAAGTTCGGCTAATTTGGTGTTGAGGAATGAAACATCATTGAGCTTTCCGAGAAGCTGCACCCCGCTGTATTCGCTTGTTATTTCTTCGGCAAATTTTTTTGCACCTTCTGAAAGGTCCTTGTTTTTAACCGTGATTGTAACAGTTTTTTTGTCTAAATCAATATCTTTGATTTCATAATCTAAATTTTCAAAAATAGCTTGGCCGAGAGTTTTAAACTGCTCTTGCTTTTGCGCATAGTTTGCGATAGTGTTAAGTGTTGATGAATCAACATATTTCTGAAGCTTGTCGGTGTCAAATTCCTTTAGCGCCTCAAAGCTTGTATCTACTGTTTTTGTAACATTTTCTTCCGTCAATGCATTCGATGAAGAACAAGCTGTAAAGCTTAAAATTACGAGTGCTAAGCAAAGGATAATACTTAAAGTTTTTTTCATAGTTAATACCACCTGTATAAAAATAATTGTTGACATTATGTGCATTTATATGTAAAATCTGTATGCTTTGCACACAATGTATATTTCTTGCTATTATATATAAAAAATGTAAAGTTGGCAACAATAATAAAAAATGTTATAAAAAAATTGCATATTTAGAATATATGTGGTATAATCTTCAAGGTTATACACATTATATGGTTTAAAATAAAAATGTAAATGTGATGAATGGAAGATAAATAATGAAAGAGAAGTTTAAAAAATATTTTGGCCCAACCAAATTTAAACGACTTTTCGATATTGTTGTGTCATTTATTGCGCTGATAGTGCTGTCGCCTTTGTTTTTGGTGATTTGCATTGCGAATTTGCTGACACCGAATACCAGCGTATTTTTCTCTCACGAAAGGCGTGGAAGAAAGGGCAAGCCGTTTAAGATTTATAAATTTCAAACTATGAAAAATAATACACCCAATGTTGCAACGGGTGATTTGGAAAATCCGGAGCAGTATATTACCAAAGTAGGTAAGTTTTTAAGAAAGACAAGTCTTGACGAACTGCCGCAGCTTTGGAATATTCTTAAAGGGGATATGAGTTTTGTAGGGCCAAGACCTCTTATTTCAAGCGAAATGAGAGCGCACAGGTTAAGGCTTGAATATGGGGTATACCGCTTTAGGCCGGGGCTTACCGGGCTTGCACAGATTAACGGGCGAGACGAAATCTCACTTATGAAAAAAATGAAATATGATAAAATATATTGTGATAACTGGTCATTAAAGCTTGATTTGATAATTCTTATGAAAAGCGTAGGTGTTGCACTTAAGCAAGAGGGTTACCAAGAGGGCAAAATGCACCGCAGATAAATATTATGTGTCGGAGAACGAGTTATGGAAAGAAACTTTATTGACGGATATACAGAGTGGCAATCAAACCCTGAAATTGTGGGTGTTAATAAGCTTCCGCAGCACGCTACTTTTATGCCTTATGAAAACTTTGATGAAGCCAAAAAAGCAGACAGATTTGCTTCAAGCAGAATGAAGCTTTTAAACGGAAAATGGAAATTCAAACTTTATAAAAATTATGCTTACAGGCCGAGCGATTTTGCCCAACCTCATTATGATACACATAATTGGGATACAATTAAAGTGCCGGGTTCTTGGCAAATGCAGGGATATGACCAAGCACAATACTGCAATGTTCGCTACCCTTGGGAGGGAAGCGAGGATATTTGCCCACCTAATGCACCTACCAAGCATAATCCGGTAGGCTGCTATGTTAAAAAAATTCAAATTGATAAATCATTACTCAACAAGAGAGTTGTGATTTGCTTTGAAGGTGTGGAATCGGCATTTTATCTTTACATAAACGGAGAGAGAATAGGATACAGCGAATCAACTTTCCACAGAAGCGAATTCGATATTTCAAGATATATTAAAGAAGGCTCAAATGTTATCGGTGTTGAAGTTTACCGCTGGTGTACGGCATCGTGGCTTGAATGTCAGGATATGTGGCGTTTGGGCGGTATTTTCCGTGATGTATATGTTTATACTACTGAAAGGCAGTATATCAGGGATTACGAAGTTATAGCAGAGCCTGATGTTACATTGAGTGACGGTTATGCCGATATTCTCGTTAAAACAAATGGTTCTTATGAGAGTTTGAGCCTTGATTTAAACATACTTGATAAAGACGGAAATACTGTTGCGCTTGACAGCCAATATGCAAATGAAGACCACCAAACAAAGCTTAAAGCAATTGTTACGGATGTTAATGTGTGGTCAAGCGAAAACCCGTATCTTTACACTATGGTTATCACACTTAAAGATAACGGTATGCCGATTGAATATATAAGCCAGAAAATCGGCTTCAGAAAAGTTGAAATTAAAGACGGCATAATCCGTATTAACGGCCAAAGGGTTGTATTTAAAGGTACTAACAGGCACGAATTTGACTGCCACACCGGCAGATATATCAGCGAAGATGTAATGCGCTATGATATTGAGATGATGAAAAAGTCAAATATGAACTCGGTTCGTACCTCGCATTATCCCAATGACCCTAAATTTTTAGAGCTTTGTGATGAATATGGCCTTTATGTTATTGATGAAAACAATATGGAAACTCACGGTACAGGCTGGTCAACAATAGTAGGTTGCCCTCAGCTTCCGGCATCCAGACCGGAGTGGGAAAAGGCTTGTATGGAGCGTATTAAAGCTACATATAACAGGGATAAAAATATTACAAGCGTAGTTTGCTGGTCGCTCGGTAATGAGTCACTCGGCGGTGCTGTTCCTAAAAAAATGTATCAATATATTAAGGATGCAGATAAAACAAGATTTGTGCATTTTGAATGTGACCGTTCACCTGATGAAAAGGAACTTTCGGATGTGCAGTCAAAAATGTATGCTAAACCTTGGGATTGTGAGGAATATGCAGTAACTCAGCGTGACGGAAGGCCGTATATTCTTTGCGAATACACTCACGCTATGGGTAACAGCTGCGGTTCAACAGATGAATATACTCGCCTTTGGGATAAATATCCTTGCTTGCAGGGCGGATTTGTTTGGGATTGGGTTGACCAAAGCATTCTTACAAAAGATGAAAACGGAAAAGAGTACCTTGCTTACGGCGGTGATTTCGGCGAAAATCCGCACGACGGTCATTTTTGCGGTAACGGACTTCTTTTTGGTGACAGAAGCGTGACCCCAAAGCTTTGTGAAATTAAAAAGCTCTATCAAAATGTAGATTTTAATGCAATTGACGCTTCACGCGGTATAATTGAAATAAAAAATAAGTTTATGTTCACAAATCTTAATGAATATGAACTTCATTGGAGCCAATGCTCTGATAAGGGCGAGTTTTGCAGCGGGACACTTGCTTGCGACATAGCACCGGGCGAAAAAGCTGTAATTGACCTTGAATTGAGCAGAATCAAAACAGAATGTTATCTTAACCTTGAATTTGTGACTAAAGAAGATACATCTTGGTGCGATGCAGGCCATATTGTAGCAGAAGATCAATTTGTAATAAACGAGTTTGAAAATACATATGATGAACTTGAAACAGACCAGCCGCTTATAGTTGATGATACTTACGGTTCACTTCGAGTAATCAGTGATGATGTAAATGTCAGATTTGAAAGAAGAGAGCGCAATCAGCTTTATTCTATTAAAATCGGCTCGGAAGAACTTTTAAGCGCGCCTATGAGGCTTAATTTCTGGAGAGCTTTAACAGATAATGACCGCGGCACAAGGGCAGGTTCACGCCTTGGATGTTGGCGAGATGCAGGTGACACACCGGGAATTTTCAATAACACAAAATGGTCAATAAATAACTATAAAGTTCTTGAAGACGGAAAGAAAGTAATTATTACCGGCGGTGCAACTGTTTGCACACAGCCGGAATCAAAGGCACAAATAATTTATACAATTACATCAAAAGGTATGGAAATCGACCTTCAGTTTTACCCTGATGCATCACTTCCCGAAATTCCTGAAGTATCGGTACTTTTTGAACTTCCGAAGGATTTTGAAAATCTTACATATCTTGGTAACGGACCTGAAGAAAATTATATTGATAGATGCAATGCATCTAAAATCGGACTATATAATACAACTGTAAATGACCTTTGGGTTAACTATCTTAAACCGCAGGAATGCGGCAACAGAACAGGTGTAAGATATGCAACACTTGTAGGGGATAAGAAAGTATTTTCGGTTGTTGCCGAACCGCAAATGGAACTTAATGTAAGCCATTATCTTCCTAAAGAAATTGAAAATGTATGGCACCAAAAGGATATGCCTGAATACAACAAAACAGTAGTAAGACTTATTGCAAGGCAGCAGGGTATCGGCGGATATGACAGCTGGGGCGCACATTGCAATGATATTTATAAAAATAAGACAGATAAGACTTACAGGCTCAAGTTTCAAATTCGATTTTAAAATCGGCAGAGAAAATTATACTTGACTTTTTTAGTAAAAGTAATATAATTCAATAATAGACGGCAAAATTATAAATACATTTAATATATTTGTTGATTAAGAGAGGATTAGTTATGGCTTCTTTCAAGGAAAAAGTTGCAAGCGTAGCAGTTGAACAGGCTGTTAAATATGCACGCAAGGATTTCAAGAGAAACGCACCGAGAATTCTCAATCTCGTAGAAAAATTTGATGTTAAAAAAGTAAATCGTTCAACTTATGCAGGTCTTCATAAAGTTATGGATGACCCTAATAACAACTGGATGAAATTTGCTGAAGATTTAATTTGCAATACTGATGAACATGTACTTACAAAGCTTGTTCCTCCGCTTATGAATGTTGCAATCAACAGCTATACCAAGAGAATGGCAGCTATTGAAAAATATAACTGCAACGTACCTTGGGCTATTCTTATGGACCCGACAGCTGCTTGTAACCTTAAATGCACAGGTTGCTGGGCTGCTGAATATGGACACACAAGCTCACTTTCATATGATGACCTTGCAAGAATTATTAAAGAGGGTAAAGAGCTTGGTACATATATGTACCTTTACACCGGCGGTGAGCCTACAATGAGAAGAAAGGACCTTATGCGCCTTTGTCGTGAAAATCCGGATTGCGCATTCCTTTCATTTACAAACGGTACACTTATTGATGACAGCTTTGCTGACGAAATCAAGGAAGTCGGCAACTTCTATCCTGCATTTTCGATTGAGGGATATGAAGAAGAAAACGATTTCCGCAGAGGAGAGGGTACATTTAAAAAATGTACTGCCGCAATGCAAAGGCTTAAGGATAGGGGTGTTCCTTTTGGTGCATCACTTTGCTACACAAGCAAGAACACAGATGTACTTGCATCTGATGAGTATATGGATTGGCTTATTGACCATGGTGTTAAATTCGCTTGGTTCTTCACATATATGCCAACAGGCAACGGTGCTGTAACAGACCTTATGGTTTCACCTGAACAGCGTGCTTTAATGTATAAAAAAATGCACGAATGGAGACATACAAAGTCCATTTTTGCACTTGATTTCTGGAATGACGGTGAGTATGTTCAGGGTTGTATTGCAGGCGGACGCCACTATTTCCATATTAACTCAAACGGTGACTGCGAACCTTGTGCTTTCGTTCACTATTCTAATGTGAATATTAAGGAACATTCTGTTCTTGAAGCACTTCAAAGTCCGCTCTTTATGGCTTATAAGCGCAATCAGCCGTTTTCAAATAATATGCTTCGCCCTTGCCCGGTTCTTGATAACCCGGGTGCAATCAGTAAAATGGTTGCAGAAACAGGCGCATATTCAACTGAAATGCAGCATCCTGAATCAGCTAATGAACTTTTTGATAAGACCATTGCTGCTGCAAAGGCTTGGAAAGTTAAGGCGAATGAACTCTTTAACCGTGATGATTATATCGCAAAGCATGTTAAAGATGAAAATATGTACAACTATGAAAAGCCGGATGAAGAAAGAGAATTTTCTGAATTTGAAAAGACAGAAGATTAGTAAAATTATAATTTAAAAGGGGCGTGCAAGGTTTGCACGCTCTTTTGCCATATTTATAAATGAGGGAATATTATGTTTTTAAAGAAAAAGGATTTTGGAGGTAGCAAATATGACTTTATTATTGCCGGCCTTGGAAATCCGGGTGCAAAATATGAAATGACAAGGCATAATGCAGGCTTTCTTGCAATGGATTTACTTTCTATTGAAGAAGGGGTTGATATTAAGCGCCTTAAGCACCACGCATTATGTGCGGATATGACCGTTGAGGGCAAAAAATGCCTTGTAATGAAACCGCAAACTATGATGAATTTGAGCGGCGAAGCTATCGGCGAAGCGGCAAAATATTATAAAGTGCCGGCAGAAAATGTAATCGTAATTTATGATGATATTTCGCTTGATGTGGGCAAAACAAGAATAAGGCGCAAAGGTTCAGCCGGTGGGCATAACGGCATTAAAAGCATAATATCACAATTAGGTGCTGAAAATTTTCCGAGAGTTAAGATAGGCGTTGGCAAAAAGCCTAATGCCGAATATGATTTGGCGGCTTGGGTTTTGGGCAGGTTTCCAAAAGAGCAGGAGGCTGATTTGAAGTCTGCTCTTGAAAATTCAACCAAAGCAATCAGGCTTATTGTGGCTGGAAAAATTGATGAGGCTATGAATAAATATAATTCATAATTTAATATTTATATAATGAAAGGATAAGGTGATAAGCATTGTCCTGTTTTTCTAATGAATTTAATAAAAGTAAAGAATTTCAAAACCTCAGCAAGAGTGTTAATACCCTTAATGCTCCTGTTGGGGTTATAGGTCTTTCAGATGTGGCAAAGTGCTTTGCCGCACATTCGCTTTGCCAAAACGGTGAGAAAGCATTTGTTATTACTCCCGATGAAGCAACTGCGGTAAAAGTGCAGGAATGTTTAAGCGAGCTGCAAGACGGAGTTTTGCTTTACCCTACAAGAGAAATGACTTTTGTGGAAGTTGCGGGTGTCAGCAGAGATTTTGAACATATCAGGCTTGGTGTGTTATCAAGAATATTGCAGGGCGATTACTCTGCAATTGTAATGTCGGCAGGGGCAGCGTGCCAATACACTATGCCGCCGGAAGAACTTGAAAAAAGAACATTTAAAATCAGTGTTAATGACGAAATAAATATAAACGAACTTGAAAAAAAGCTTGTTTTTGCAGGTTATACAAGATATGACCAGGTTGACGGAACTAGCCAATTTGCAGTCAGAGGCGGAATTATTGATATTTTTCCGACTTATCTTAACGAGCCGGTAAGGATAGAATTTTGGGGCGACACGGTAGATACTATTTCAAGCTTTGATATTGATACGCAAAGGCGAAGCGGAAGTGTTGACTTTATCGAAATTACACCTGCGAATGAAGTCCTTGTGGAAGATGACTTGAAACTTGCCGATAAAATTGAAGCACTTTCAAAAAGTTTAAAAGGCAAAGCTATAAAAGCAAGGGGAAAGCTTGAAAGTGATGTTGATAAGTTAAGGCAGGAGGGGCATTTAAACTGCCTTGATAAATATTTGCCTTTGATTTATAAGTCAAACGGAATATTTGATTATGAATTTGACAGACTTTTTGTTATTGAAAGTGCAAGAGTAAAGGAAAAAATGCTCAAGCAGGAAAAGCTTAATTTGGAAGAGCTAAAATGGTTTGTAGAAGACGGAACTTTGTGCAAGGGGCTTGATAAATTTTCACTTGATTTTAATGAACTTGCAGATATATATGAAAAAAACAATGCAATATATATGGATTCTCTTCCGCGCGGCAGTTTTGATACACCGGTGCGCCACCTTGCAAATTTCCGCGTGCAAAGTTTTAATGCGTGGAGCGGTACGCTGTCGCAACTGAAAGAGGAGCTGTTTCCTCTTTTTAAAGGCGGATATACCGTTTGCATAATGGCAGGAACAGTCAGGGCAGGCAAGGCACTGTGCAGTGATATTGAAGATATGGGATTTATCAATACAGTGTTTTTTGAAAAGAGGCCTGAAAAATTACAGCCGAAAGCCATAAATATTTTGACCGGTACGGTGCAATCCGGCTTTCAAATAAGCGATATGAAGCTTGCTGTAATTACCCATTCAAAAACTAATCAAAGCACAAAAAAGGCTAAAAAAGCATCATCAAAAAATGCAATACATTCGCTTGATGAACTCACGGTGGGCGATTATATTGTGCATAATATTCACGGTATAGGTGTGTTTGAGGGTATTCACGCACTTGAGCTTAATAAAGTTAAAAAGGACTATATTAAAATAAGCTATGCAAAGGGGGACACCCTTTATGTTCCTGTTACACAGCTTGATTTGGTATCTAAATATATAGGCCCAAAGAATGATACAAATGTAAAAATAAACCGCCTCGGTTCAAGTGAATGGAAAAAGACAAAAGCTAAAGTTCGCTCTTCCGTTAAAGATATGGCAAAGGAGCTTATTGCACTTTATGCTAAACGAATGAGCACAAAAGGCTTTGCATTTTCAGAAGATTCCGATATGCAAAGGGATTTTGAAATGCGTTTTGAATATGATGAAACGGATGACCAGCTTAGGTGCAGTGAAGAAATTAAGCACGATATGGAAAAAACTGCCCCTATGGACAGACTTCTTTGCGGCGATGTAGGTTTTGGCAAGACTGAAGTTGCACTTCGTGCAGTGTTTAAATGTATAAGTGATTCAAAGCAATGCGCAATTTTAGTGCCTACAACGGTACTTGCAATGCAGCATTTTCAAACTGCACTTAAAAGGCTTGAACCTTATCCGGTTAAAGTTGAAATGATTTCACGCTTTGTGTCTGCAAAAAAGCAAAAAGAGATACTGCAAGGCCTTGCTGATGGTTCAGTTGATGTGGTAGTAGGAACTCACAAACTTTTGGGCAAAACAGTCAAGTTTAAAGATTTGGGACTTCTTATAGTTGATGAAGAGCAACGCTTCGGTGTTGCACAAAAGGAAAAAATTAAAGAGAAATTTCCGAGAGTGGATGTACTTACTCTTTCGGCTACCCCTATTCCGAGAACTCTCAATATGGCAATGAGTGGGATAAGAGATATGAGCCTTATTGAAGAAGCACCGGGCGAAAGGCACCCGGTTCAAACTTATGTTATTGAATACGACGCTGAAGTTTTGCAAGAAGCAATGGAGCGTGAGATAAATCGCGGCGGACAGTGCTATTATCTGCATAATAATGTGGAAACAATTGAGCATAAAGCTATGATGATAAAAAAAGCTATTCCGCAGGCGAGGGTAGGAATTGCGCACGGGCAAATGGGTGAAGAAGAGCTTTCGTCGGTTTGGCACGATTTGCTTTCAGGTGATATTGATATTCTCGTTTGCACAACTATTATTGAAACAGGTGTGGATGTGCCTAATTGTAATACGCTTATTATTGAAAATGCAGACAGAATGGGCCTTGCGCAGCTGCATCAAATCAGGGGCAGAGTAGGCAGGTCATCAAGGCGCGCGTATGCGTATTTTACATTTACAAGAGGCAAAGAACTTACTGATATTGCAACAAGGAGACTTGAAGCCATTAGGGAATATACGGAATTCGGCTCCGGTTTCAAAATTGCAATGCGAGATTTGGAAATCAGAGGCGCAGGCTCACTTCTCGGCAACAGGCAGCACGGGCATATGGAAGCTGTCGGCTATGATATGTATTTAAAACTGCTGGAAGAAGCGGTGGCAATGGAAAAAGGTGAAATCAGCGAAGATGAACCTGAAGAAAGAGAATGCCTTATTGATGTGCAAATTGATGCGCATTTGCCGGAGGAATATATTATTTCAACTTCGCAAAGGCTTTCGATGTACAAGCGAATTGCGGGTATTAAAAATGAAGCAGACGCGCAGGATGTTTATGATGAATTGACTGACCGTTTCGGTGCACCGCCGGCTTCTGTATGGGGACTTATTGAAATTGCACTTTTAAGAAACAGTGCAAAATCGCTCGGGATAACAGATATTGTTCAGCGAAACGGAGCAATCCTGTTTTATTCAAGTGAGCCTGATATAAAGACGGTTGCAATTTTAAATGCTTTTATGAAAGGCAGGGTTACTCTTTCGGCTGCCAAAAGGCCGTATATAGCAGTTAAGCTTGACCCGACCGAAGCAACACTTGAAACAATCAGGGAAACGCTTAAAATTATGAGCGAAGCAAAAGAACATTACGGTAAAACAGAATGAAAAACGGGCGTTGGAATTAACTTCCAACGCCCATTTTTTATTTTTGGTTTTCAGGAAACATTACTATAAGAAGCATTTTAAACCGTTCCTGCGCAAATACAGCATGCGGCTTTTTAGATGGCATTACAATTGTTTCACCCTCGTGCAAAATAAATTCTTCACCCTCAATAGTGATTTTGCCGACTCCGTCAAGTGCAACCACCATAGCGTCACCGCCTGATTCGTGTGTGCTGATTTCTTCATCCTTGTCAAAAGCGAAAAGGGTGAGTGAATGATTTTCATTTTGTGCAAGAGTTTTGCTTACTATTTGACCTTTTTGATAAGTTACTTCATCTTTAATAGGGAGAACGGTTTTATGGTCAATGTTTTTAATCAATTTATCCATTATTTATCTCCTTAATATTTAATATTACATATATCATATAAAATAATGAAATAAAAGTAAAGTGATAATTTGAAATTTTGGTACTAATATAATTTAAAGATATAAATAATTAAACCGTATAAAAATGATGAAGCAGTGCCATATACTATTACAGGGCCGGCAATTGAAAACATTTGTGCAGCCGTGCCGAGAATGAAACCTTCGTGTTTCCATTCAAGTGCGGGGGATACAACGCTGTTTGCAAAACCGGTAATAGGTACAATAGTTCCTGCTCCCGCCTGCCTTGCAATTTTATCAAAAACGCCGGCACCTGTTAAAATAGCTGTAATTATAATCAATACGCTTGATGTGGCAGATGACACTTCTTTTTCATTAAGCCCTGCGTTTTGAAATACGGTAAATAATATTTGCCCGAAAAGGCATATTCCGCCACCGAATAAAAATGCTTTAATGCAGTTTAATAGTTTTGGCGAATTTGGACTTGCATTATCCGTCATTTTGCTGTAATCATCTTTGCTTATGCTCATAAAAGCTCACCTCTTTAAATAATATTAGTATTGTTTACAATATAATAATAATTATGCCCTTGACTTTTTTGATTATATCTTGTAATATTTTAATATACTATTTGTAAAACGGAGGCAAACTTATGCATCTTATTGAAGTTCGCGATGTGTATAAAATATATAATCCGGGTGAAAACCAAGTAAATGCACTTGACGGTGTATCCATTACTATTGATGAGGGCGAATTTGTTGCTATTATCGGTCAATCCGGTTCAGGTAAATCAACCCTTATGAATATGCTTGGCCTTCTTGATACACCTACTCACGGGGAATATTATATAAACGGTAAGCTTGTTGATGATTTAACTGATGACCAAATGAGTGCTATCAGAAACGAGGAAATCGGATTTATTTTCCAGGGATTTAACCTTATTTCTTCACTTACAGCACTTGAAAATGTTGAACTTCCGCTTGTATACAGAGGAATGCCAAAGCAGGAAAGGCGTGAAATTTCACAAAATGCGCTTGAAAGAGTTGGCCTTGGCGGGCGTATGAATCACTTGCCGGCAGAAATGTCGGGCGGTCAGCAACAGCGTGTAGCGGTAGCAAGGGCCATTGCGGCAAGACCACCGGTAATTTTGGCTGATGAACCTACGGGTAACCTTGATACTAAATCAACAAAAGAAGTTATGGCTATTTTGCACGAACTTAAAGATGAGGGCAGAACAGTTATTGTTATCACCCACGATAATGAAATTGCAGAAGAAGCCGAGCGTGTTATTCGTATTCGTGACGGAAGGGTTGTTGAAGACTATATCAACCCGGGATATGAAGAAAAGTATGGAAGAGAGTCGAAGAAAAACAACAAAAACCCGATTGACGAAGGATAAGACCTAATTTTAAACAGCGAGTGTTAATCACTTGCTGTTTTATTTTGTGCAAAAAACGGATTTATAATATGCACATAATGTGAATAAAACAGTAAAAATAAATATTTTTGCCTATTTTTTAGGTGAAATATAGCGTTTCGATACTATATTTTTCTCCCTACACGCCGTTAGTGTAGGGAGTTTTTCTTTTATCCCTGCAAAAAAGATATGGAGGTGTGTAAATGTCACGCAGAAAAAAGATAAGCGAAAAGGAGGTATGCGACGGATTACGGCGCCTTGCATTCGGAGAAATTACGGATGCGGTAAGCCTGCTTTTTGAGCCGGAGGAAGAAATTATTGAAAAATTGCCGAAGCTTGATTTATTTAATGTAAGTGAAATCAAGCGACCTCGAGGCGGCGGAATGGAAATAAAATTTTTTGACAGGCTCAAAGCAATTGACAAAATCAGAGAAATGGTGAATGAAAAAAGCGATAATTCGCCAACATCGTTTTACGAAGCACTTGAAAAAAGTACTCAGGCAACTAAAAAGCACTATATGGGGGAGACGGATGAATAAATTTATTCCTTTTTCACAAAAGCAGCTTTCAGTGCTTAATTGGTGGTGCAATGGCAGTGATGTTAAAGATAAAAACGGTATTATTTGTGACGGAGCGGTTAGGTCAGGCAAAACGCTTTGTATGGGTATTTCGTTTATCTGCTGGTCATTTTATGCTTTTAGCGATACTTCGTTTGCCATTTGCGGAAAAACAATTTCTTCACTTCGCAGAAATGTTATTACTCCGCTTTTGCCAACGCTTAAAGAACTTGGTTTCAGCGTTGATTACAGGGTTAGCAGAAATATGATTACAATTTCAAGGGGAAATGTGACTAATCGTTATTATCTTTTTGGCGGCAGAGATGAATCGAGTGCTTCACTTATTCAGGGTATGACATTGGGTGGCGTCATGCTTGATGAGGTGGCACTTATGCCGAGAAGTTTTGTTGAACAGGCAGTTGCAAGATGTTCACTTGAAAATTCAAAATACTTTTTTAACTGCAATCCGGAACATCCGTATCATTGGTTTTATATGGAATGGATAAAGAAAGCAAAAGAAAAGCAGGTTTTGTATATCCATTTCACTATGGACGATAATCCCTCGTTATCGCAAAGCGTTAAGGATAGGTATAAAAGCCTTTATTCCGGGGCGTTTTATGAAAGATTTATTGAGGGAAAATGGGTTACTGCTCAAGGCTTGGTATATCCTATGTTTTCACCCGAAAGGCACATAAAAAAGTGTAAAGGGAAATTTAATCGTTTTTATCTTTCTTGCGATTACGGAACAGTCAATCCTTTTTCTTTAGGGCTTTGGGGTGAATGTGACGGTAAGTGGTTTAGGCTTGATGAGTATTATTATTCAGGCAGGGACAACGGTATTCAGCTTACAGATGAGGAGTATTACCGCGAGCTTGAAAAACTTGCCGAAAACAGAGAAATAACAGCTTTGATTATTGACCCGTCGGCTGCATCTTTTATTCAAACTGTTTTAAGGCATGGTAAATTTCGTGTTGTTAAGGCAAATAACGATGTTCTTACAGGCATTAACAGAGTGTGCCAGGCACTTAAGGATGAAGAAATTTTTATATATCCTGCCTGCACCGATGCTATTAGGGAATTTTCAATTTACCGCTGGGATGACAATATAAAAAAAGATGCAGTTAAAAAAGAAAACGATCACGCAATGGATGATATTCGCTATTTTGTTGCCACTGTTTTAGGCAGAGAAAATCAAAACAGCGCATTTGCATCTGTTGCAATAGAAAGGAATTAGCTTTGAAGATTTTAGATTTTAAAAGGAAAAAAAGTCAAAATTCAAATACTGCATGTGCAGTTCAAACTTCAATCGCATCAAATCATCCTTACTATAATTTATCAAGTTATATGCCGATAAACGGTGAGTCGAGAGTATATGCCGAACTTCGAAATGCGGTTCCTATTTTAGACTCGGCAATTAACAAAATTGTTCGCTTGTGCGAAGGTTTTAAATTTAACACCGGAAATGAAAAAGTAAACGATATGATGAACTCATATTTTGAAAGTATAAATGTCGGCGGAAATCAAAAGGGGATTGCGTCGTTTATTTCAAATTATCTTAATCAGCTTTTGACTTTTGGTACAGCTATCGGTGAAATTGTTATGTGCGACGACGGAATTTATGCGTTATATAACAGTGAACTTTCATCAATTGAGCTTAAGCGAGCGCCAAACGGTGTGGATATTGATTTTTATAATTACGGAAATAAAATCAGCAAGCCTAATTTGATTTTGTATTCCGTGCTTAATCCAAAGCCGGCTGAGTTGTGCGGCACAAGTTTACTTTCGGGCTTACCGTTTGTAAGTGATATTTTGCTTGAAATTTATAACACAATAGGCGAAAACTGGAGGCACGCCGGAAATATCAGATATTCTGTTATTTGCAAGCCGGATAAGGATAGCGCATATTCAAATGCCGGTGAAACGGCACAGACCGTGGCAAAAGCTTGGAAAGACGCTATGGATTCAAATTCGGTTAAGGATTTTGTGGCAGTAGGAGATGTCAGTGTAAAGGTAATAGGTGCAGATAATGCTGTGCTTGACAGTGAAATTCCAGTTAAGCAGTTACTTGAACAAATTGTTGCTAAAACAGGGCTTCCGCCTTTTATGCTGGGGCTTAGCTGGTCATCAACCGAAAGAATGAGCGTGCAGCAGGCAGATATTTTGACTTCGGAGCTTGAGTCATACAGGCGCATTCTTGAACCGGTAATTAAGCAAATAGGCAATATGTATCTTGCACTTAATTCGCTTAATTATGAGGCGAATGTTGAATGGAAGAAAATTACACTTCAAGATGAATGTGAGCTTGCACAGGCGCAGCTTTATACAGCTCAGGCTGAACAAATCAGAAAGGAGATTGAAAGTTGACATCAGGTTATGTTGAAAAAAGTTTTACTGCAAGTGACGAAGATTTGAAAAAAATCAATCAGTATACAAGGCGTGATTTTGACGCAGACAGCCTTTATGTTTTTACGGTTACGCTTTGCGATAATGATATTGACAGAGATTATGAAAAATTTTCACTGTCGGCACTTGAAAAACTTAAAAAGCTTTTTGTAGGTAAAACGGGAATAAGCGACCATTCAATGAAAGCAAGTGACCAAAAGGCAAGAATTTTTGACACTTGGATTGAAAAGGTTGACGGTAAAATTACTGCCGACGGTGAGCCTTATTATATGCTTAAAGCAAAAGCTTACACTGTGAAAAATGATGAAAACAAATCATTTATTGAGGCAATTGATGCCGGAATAAAAAAGGAAGTCTCTATTTCCTGTTCTTCATCAACAGCCACCTGCTCAATTTGCGGAAAAAACAAAAGGCAAGGCAGATGCGAGCATATATCCGGCAAAAAATACAAGGGCAAAATTGCCTGCACGGTACTGTCGGATATAAGTGATGCATATGAATTCAGCTTTGTTGCGGTTCCGGCGCAAAGAGAGGCAGGGGTTACAAAAGCATTTGAAATTACAAAGGAGAGTAATATGGAAGATATTATAAATACACTCAAAGGTATGAGCGAGGAAACATCTGTTTCAAAAAGCCAGATTGATTCGCTTTTAGATTATGTTGATACACTTGAGGATGATGCCGAACTCGGCAGGCAGTATAAAAAGAGCCTTACGGAAGAGGTTGTAAGACTTTGTGCAGTATCAATGCCGGAAATGGATATTAAAACATTTACATCTGTTGCCGAAGTAATGACTGCAAAGGAGCTTATGTCTTTTAAAGATGCATTTTTAAAGAAAAGCCGTGAAAAAAGCGTTAAGCTTCAAATTAAAACAGATGATGACAAAACATCAAATACAGTAAATCAATTTAAAATATAATTTATTTAACGGAGGAATTATTTATGTCATACGAAAATATTAAAATTGAAAAAGGTTTATATACCACAGGAAAATCATTTACACAGGCTCTTGAAGCACTTGACCCATCAGAAAATTATAAGGGTACATCACTTGAAGGGCTTGACGCATTTGAACGCCAGCTTAAGAGATTTGATATTAAGGTTTCAGGCAAGGACTGCGATACTGTATCAAAGTTTTTCCAAACTACTGATTCAGCAGCACTTTTCCCTGAATTTGTTTCCCGTTCAATCAAGCTTGGTATGAAAGATAACTGCACAATTGATAAGATTATAGCAACAACTACTTTTGTTGATTCACTTGATTACAGGTCAATCGAGCTTACAGAAGATGAAAATTACACCACTTTTAATCCTATTGCAGAAGGCACACAGCTTGAAACAGTTGAGATTAAAGTTAAGGACACACTCACAAAGCTTAATAAGTACGGTAAAATCATTTCTGCTTCATATGAAGCAATTAAGTTCCAAAAGCTTGATGTATTTTCACTTGCACTTCGTCGTATCGGCGAAAATATTATGCATATGGAAGTTGACAAGGTTCTTGAAATTGCCAATAGTAATGAATCTAATACCATAAAGTATACCGGTGATACAATTACTTATGATGGCCTTGTAAATCTTTATGCTTCAATGTCACCTTTCAACCTTACAACAATGGTAATGAGTCCTAATACATATGCTCAAATTCTCAAATTACCGCAGTTCAGAGATGCCGATGCAGGCCTTGATTTCCACGGTACAGGCAAAATACTTACTCCTTTCGGTGCGGAAGTTATTATCGACACTAATATTGCAGACGGATATATTGTTGCTCTTGATAAAAATTATGCGATTGAAAGAGTAGTTGCAAGTGATATTACAACAGAATTTGACAAGCTTATTGACCGCCAGCTTGAAAGAGCCAGCATATCAACAATTGTAGGCTTTAACTGCATTTTCCCTAATGCTATTCGTGTTTTCTGCAAACAGGCGTAAGGTGATTAAATGACTGATTTAGTAAAAGTTAAAAAAGATTTTATTACCCTTTCATCATTAAGTGAGGAAGAAGCAAAAAAGTATGAATCTTTGATTTATATGGAAACGGAATATATCAACTCACTTTTAAAAAATAACGGGGATGAAAATAAAAACACAGTTGTATTTTTATGTGCGGCAAGGGCTTATTACCAATATGTACTTACTAATCAGTCAGAGGGTATTACTTCATTTAAGGCAGGGGATGTGTCGTATTCAATCGACACATCTTCAAACCTTGAAAATGCAAAAGCTATTTGTAGCTTCGCTTTTGAACAGTGTACCTCACTGATTAAAGATAAAGGTTTTGCATTTGAGGCGGTGTGATATGAACAGTGCTTATATTATTAAAAACCAGCTTGATAAAATAGGTTCAACTGCTGTGCTTAAAGACGGTGACTGGACATCAATGCCTTTTAAATGCACCGTTAGTCCGCTGTGGCGAAAAAAGAGCAGTGCCTTTGACGATAGTGTAACCAAAGTCGGAACAAATAAAGCAAGATACCATTTATATATCGGCCCTAAAACGCACAATATTTTTGAAATTGAAGAAGATGGACGCCTGATTTATAACGATATTAGTTATAAGTTTTTGCGCAAAAATGCCGTTAAAATAAATGATGAAACTATTTATTATACGGGTATTTTGAGGGAAGTGGAGGAGGCACAATATGATGAATATTAACGATTTTATTTTATCTTTTGCAAAAGCAATTAAAGCAGACAGCTTTTTTGAAAATATAAAAATCATCAAGCCTTATCCTAATGTTTCCTTTGCCGGTGAAATTAAGCACACCTTTGTAACAATCGGACTTGGCGAAGTTGATGTTTTGCCCGAACAGCTTGGGGATACTTCAAAATACGCAAGTATCAAAATAAATGCCGATATTTATGTGCCGAAAGATAAGCCGGATTTTGCAAATGAAGTTTTAGTTAATATTTGCAGAGTAAGCCAAAAATTCAATTTTATCGGTATTAAAGCCGAGCCGATTTCTTATTCAAAATATGTAAAAGGCTATGTGCTTAAATGTGTGTTAAATATAAATGCAAATGTTGATTTCGGAGGTGAAAGTGGTGAATGAAGAATATGAACAGGCAGAAAACATCAGTGAAATTATTCGCCTTGACAAAAATCGTTATGATAAATCCACAAATGAATGATGAATAAAATAAAAATGAGATTTAATGATTTTGTTTTTGAAACGAATCCTTTATATATTGAAGTTATTGCGTCACGCGATGTAAAGGTTAATTCAATATACGGAAAAAACAGTATTGCAAACGATATTTACCAAGAACCGATTATTGTAAAAGGTAAAGGTGTTTTATACGGCGATGATGCACAGGCAAAATGCAATATGATGTCAAAACTTTTAAGGCAGGGTTTACAAGGTGAGCTTCACTGCCCGTCACTCTATCCGATAAAAGCAATTTTTACGCTGTTTAAATATAATGCCAATGCACAAAAAGGCGGTATTGAATATGAATTTGAATTCACTCAGGTATGCGGTGAAGACTTGCAAAATCTATCGCTTGATTATACTTATGCCGGCTTAGGTGAAAATGCTTTTGACATTGCAAAAAGGACTAATATCTGTATTGATGATATTATGAATTTAAACGATTTTGAAAGTCCTTTTAGTATAGAGGAAAACGAAAGGGTGAATTTGAAATGAAAATAGTTTTAATTACCGTTGATAATGAAGAAATCACTTTGAAAAATATAATTTCAGCCGTTTTAACCCAAACAGCCGAAGCTGCGTGTGACAGTTTGAGCATTAAATTTATTGATAATATAAAGGCTGTTGAAATTGAAAAAGTTTTGGCTTATAAAGATGATGAATTGATATTTAACGGATATTGTGATTGCCAAAAATCAGCAGTTGATGAAAAAGGATTTCAAACATATATTTATGCCCGTTCAAGTGCTTGTTTGCTTGTTGATAATGACGCATTTGCGTATACATACAATTGCCCGAGTGCATTGAGCCTTTTTCAAGCGTATGCTAAAGATTTAGGCTTTAAATTCAAACTGCCCAATGTTTATACTTTAAAAAAATATGAGGTTACAAGTGGTGCTTCGTTATTCGGCGCAATAAATTCGCTTGTTTCTATGATTTCAGGCAACGGAATAAGGATAAATGCAAGTAATGAAATTATTATGCTTGAGGCAAGTAAAGATATTCTTAATCTGAATTCGTACCCTATTTTAAGTGTAAAAAGTATTATTAACAGAAGTGAGCCTATATCCGCCGTTCATTACAAAAAGGAGTTTTCATCAAATTATGATTGCCACACTTATTCAAAATCGGCAAAAGATTTGGGCTTTTCGCGAAACAGATATGTAAATCTTATTTCACTTGCAAGCTGGCAAAGAAATTATAAAATTTCTAAAATGATAAAAGATTCGTTTAAAAATTACAAGTGTCTGGAAATAACAATTAACGGTTATTGCAGCAGCGAACTTTATCAGCGATTTAATTATGAAAGCCTTATCGGCAAATTTGATGATTATTTGCTTTTGGAAAAAATATATTCTTATGATAAAGACGGCGAAAAATGCAAGCTTGTGCTTGGCAAAAACATTGATGTTAAGGAGGTAAACTATGTGGATTAGCAGGCAAATTATTAAAGAAGAAAAGTTGCCGCCTACCGAGTGCGGAAAGGTGACAATGAATTTTGGTGGAAAAATTGAAGCTGCTTCAACGGGAGTTGAAAGAAATGTTGATTTTTATTCGCCTTACGGATATATTTCCTGCGTGCCTAAAGGTGAAAAATTACTGCTTACCCAAGGCGGCGGAGAACAAGTTTGCATCGGTGTTGAAAGTGATAGCTCGGCAGTGGGTTACGGGGAAGTGAAAATTACTTCTCTTTCAGGCGCTTATATACATCTTAAAAATGACGGAAGTATAGAACTAAACGGGCTTTTAATATCAAAGGAGGGTAAAATTATTGAACAAAGCAAATGAACAAATTATTGATATAATGAATGCCTGCAAAATGGCAATATGTTGCAAAAAAGGTAATTTTTATCCGGATAAAGATTTCGGAAGCCAAATAAGACTTTCAAAAGATATAAATGAAATGCTCTCTTTTGTCAGAAGTGCTGTATCAAATCTTGACGGTGTATATGTTAAATCTCTTGATTTTGATGATACGGTTTTAAAGGTTAATGTTTTAATAAATGATGAGGAAAGGCAGGTGAAAATTGAACTTTGAAAACTACTTGGGAAGAAATACAAAAAAGTATGACGGAAACTTATGAAAACTATACACAAAAAAAGTTGCTGCCGGGTACGGTTGAAGAAAAAAAGCTTCAGGCAATTGCAAGTGAATTATATGCACTGTCGTGTTACAGTGATTTTATTTTAAAGCAGGCGTTTGTGCAAAGTGCGACGGGTGAATATCTTGACAGGCACGGTGAACTCCGAAATTGCAAGCGAAAATCAGGAACGAAGGCAAGCGGTATTTTATCTTTTGGCATAAATGAAGCAAGTGATACTGATATTATAATTGAAAAAGGAACTGTATGTTCAAAGGGCGAAAATCCTTTAATTCAATATATTACAAATGAAAATGTTACGCTTGCCAGTGGGCAGACTGAATGTGAAGTTTTATGTACAGCAATGGAAAACGGTGAAAGCTTTAATGCACAAAGCGGTGAAATTACTGTTTTGGTTAAAGCCCCGCTTGGTATTGAATATGTAATAAACCGCGGTGATATGACTGGCGGAAGCGATGATGAAAGCGACAGCGCTTTTAGAAAAAGAATTATTGAAACTTTCAAAATTCCGCTTAACGGTTTTAACAAAAGTTCAATTGAACTTGAAGTTAAAAACATTGAAGATTATAATGACTGCCATATAAAGCAAAGCAGTGAAGCGGGTAAGGTTGATGTTATAGTATCCTGCACAAGAGAACTTACGAGTGATGATACAAGCAAAATTAAGTCGCTTTTTCCTCAATGTGAGCTATTCGGTGTGGATGTTCAGGTTAAAAATGCGTCAAAAACCCATTATAATGTCAAAGCACTTGTTACTATGAATTATATTGATGACAAAGATTCAATTCGGCAAAAAATATATGATGACTTGTACGAGATTTTAACAAGAAATAAAATTGATTACAGCATAACTCTTGATGAACTCCGAAAGGCCATACTTAAATATGACAGCGTAGACAGTGTTGAAATAACGAGCGACGCACTTTTGGGCGATTTAATCAATTGTGATACAGATAGTTACCTGCTCCTTGATAACTTGGAGGTTGAACTATATGAAAAGTAATAATTTAACTATGGAAGACAGGCTGAAAAAATTATATGCAAGTTTAGGCTTAAATGTAGGTGCGAAAAGCAGTAATTTAGCTATGATAAAAAGTATTTGTGCCGGATTTAGCATAGTGGAGCAGAATTTTGATACTGTTTTGAATGAAATATTTGCCGATTCTTCGCTTAATATCGGCAGGCAAAAAATGTGCGAATTATTTGATGTAACTCGTTTTGATAAAGATGTAATTAAAAAATTCATATCGTCTAAGTATGATGATTACAGGCTTAATGAATTGAAAAATGAATTTCAAAAGATACTTGATAGTTTTGAAATCGGCTTTTCATCTGTATTTAATATGTTTATAGGCCCGATTGGCAGTGAAAATTTCGGCGACATTTTTAAAGTTACATCATTTTTGGATGATTATCTTTGCCCGGGTGTTGTGCTTGGTGCAAGTGGTGCAAATCTTGATTTTGATGCATATGATTCATTTGATTACTGTGCTGATGATTGGGAAAAAATTTGTAATAATACATTTAATTTTTTTGATAGTTTAGGAGGTAATATATGAGCAGTTCAAATAAAACAGAATTAGGCTTAAACCTTTGGCTCGGCGGTGATAAACCTAAAAGAGAAGATTTTTGCAATGATAATTTAATTATTGATAAGCAGATAACAGAGCATAAAAACGATGTTTCATACCATGTTTCACAAGAAGACAGAGAAAAATGGAACAAGAATGTGCATTGCGGTGTTTATTACGGCAGCGGCGAATCAGTTCGCAGTATTCAAACCGGATGCCCATTTAAACCGTCTGTGATTTTAATCTTCGGAGTCGGTGTTTCACCTGAAGTATGGGATAAAACTTTAGGCAAGGGATTTGTTTATGTCGGTTTTGCTTCAACTCACGGTACATCAAACGGTGTGCAACTGTTAGATGGAAGAAAAACGATAAAAGTGGAGCAGGAATCATCAGGCATAAGAGATGAATATGTTTGCTTAAACGAAAGAGGCATACCATACAGTTATGTGTGCCTAAGGTAAAATAACCGCCCAAGCATTGTGCTTGGGCGGTTTAATGTTTGCTCAAAAAACAATCCCAAGTACATTAGGGAAGCAATCAGACTTGCAAGAAATGTGCTGTAAACAGCAAAAATTCGAACACCTGATAAAAGAAAACCGCTATTTTATGCGGCTGTTTGCTATTTTGGGTAAAAAATAAGGACTACCATTAGGTAGTCCTTTTGGTCGAGGTGACACAGAACTGAACTAGCCTTCTACGAAACAGTCCACCGGACTGTTTCTCCCAAATTCGCACTTCGCTTTAGTTCGTCGAATTCGGAGAAGCCTGCCGCAAGTTCAAGTCTTGTGCATACTAAATAAAAAGAGATACCTTTCATTTGGTATCTCTTTTTTTTGGTCGAGGTGACAAGACTTGAAAAGCTGAAATCCTTTTATTTAAAGGAAAATTCAGCCATAAAATCTTAAAAGGTTGCATTTTGGTTGCAATGTTTTCAAATTGCAATACCTTGAGTTGACAAATACTCCTGTGTTTTATCGATGTAGGTGTCTTCAAATTCGCTAAATACATCACAATATGTATTCAGGGTAATAGTTATATCCGAGTGACCTAACCTATACTGCAATATTTTTGCAGGCATACCGCTCTCGATACTGCGTGTAGCGTATGTGTGACGGAGTTGATGTTGATTGCAATCTTTCGTATCGGAAATCTTATATCTTTCTATCAGTCTTTTATAGTAAGAATTAACTTGATTAGTACTTATTATTTTTTCATTCTTAATAAAAAGTAAGTCATATTCATTTTTTACGAAGAAATTATCAGTATAGTTTTTTAATAAGGTCATAACAGATTTATCAACCTTAATTCGCCTTAGACCTGCATAAGTTTTAGTTTTATCGTTAATGATTGTTCTGTCGTTTGAATCCTTTGTCATGGTTTTTGTTATTTCTATCATTGAATGACTATAATAAATGCAATGGGGGGAAAGTGCACATATTTCGCCCATTCTCATACCTGTGAAAAGCTCCAAAAGTAACATGGTTCTGTAAGGCTCTTTGTTATCCTCATTTATTGCTTTGATAAATTCTTTTTGTTCTTCAATGGTTAAAGCTTTAATTTTTCTTGTTGATTTTATTGATTTTGGCATTTGTATTTCCTCGAGTGGGTTTTTATTTATTATATTTAGTTTAATTGCTTTCTTAAAAGTTCGGTTACACATAGCATATATTTTTTTGATTACCGAATTTGAATAATGAGTTTGTTTGGAGAGAAAAATATTTAATGCCGTTTCTGTGATTTTTTGAATTGGTATCATCGCAATACTATCTGCTTGTATTATTCTGATAGTGTATTTATTTCTGATATATGCCGTATCACTAATTTGATTTAAGGCCTTTTTGTTATCGTTAATACTGTTAGCTAAGTCAGGTATAGTAAGCTCACTTGGTTGCTTGTAGACCCCTGTTATAACTTCTGCCTGAATACGCTTTATCTTTTCTTTTACTTCTTTTTTTGTCTTACCGTAAACCGTTCTACGATTAACTTTACCGTCAACTTTTATTCCGACTTTTATTTGACCTACCCATTTGCCCTTGGGCTCACTATAATAAATCGAGCCATTACCGTATGTATTCTTTGCCATACTATGTTACACTCTCCTTAAAAAGGGTATAAAAATACCCTACTTGAAATAGCAAGCAGAGTGTGATATACTACTATTTGCGAGGTAGTAATTTGTATATCACACTTTGCTATCGCCCCTATGACCTTTGGCGAGGTTGTAGGGGCTTTTTTTATTTAATTATAAATCAAAAGAAATGTTTTCCTTTGGTGGTAACTTATAAAAACATTGAACTATTTTATAAGCTGTTGCTAAATTATATTGATTTGCTCTTAATGCTACATATTTAATTGTTTGACCGTCTTTGCTTTTGTATGTAAAAATCAAATAAGGTGTAGACTGTTTGGTTTCTTTAACTTTTGGCTTTGAGGCAATAATAGCGCCGACGGCGCCAAATAAAGCTGCTCCTGCTATGGTTTTTTTGGTACTTGAAACATATTCTTTTTGTATTTCTACATCTGTCTTAACACAAACATCTATCAAGTTTTCCAAAGGTAAATTATATGTTGCTCCGTTTGATTCAAATACAACTTTGTCATTACACCAATATGTGTTAAGGGGAACACCCTCTGAAAGTGGCAAGCCATTAAAATGAACAAATGTGCCACTTACCACAAATCCAAGTTCTTGCTTTTTTTCCTTTTTGTATGCTTTAGCTTTTTTGCGATTTTTGGATGTTACGATTGCCATATAAAAGAAAAATATAATAAGCAAAATCATAAACACTATAAATACCCAAAAAATTGTATCATTTGATTCCATAATTATTCCTCCTTAATTAAACTGTTTTCAATTTTTAATGATTGCCTATACTGTTCGGCAAGTGCTACCCGTGTAAATGTGACCGTTGCGTTGTAATTTTCTCTAACGACTTTTTCAATTTCATCAAGTGTTACCTTGAAAAACTCTTTTCTATCATTTACTTTGTTTACTCTTTTATCATTGAAATAATTATGTAGTGTTGATTCAAGCTTAGGAGCATCTTCGGAAAAAATCATAGCATGAACATCAAATTCAAAAGGAACGGATGCACTGCTTAATTCTTTAATTCTGTCCATAGGTTCTAATCGGCGTGTCATACCGATTTTGTAAATGTTTTCACCAAAAGAACCTATATTTGAAATAATATAAACAAAACCTGAACGAGTATTTTGTTCTCTTTCAAGAACATTTTCTTTATCCTTTTCAAGTAATTTGAGCTTTTCTTCAAGTTCTTGAATTTTATCTATATAAAGTTGTTTTTCAATATCTTGCGCTTTATGAAGATATGCCATAAGCTTGTCAATTTCTTTTTTGAATTGTTGTTCTTCTTTTTCTATTTTTGCCTTTTCTTTCTCGATTTCTCGTCTTGCCTTTTCCTCTTCGAGCATTTGCTCACGGATTGCTTTTTGTTCTTCCTTTTCATTGGCAAGTGTTATTTGATATGAATACATCAAATTTAGTTGTTCAAGTTTTAATTCTAAAAATTCTTTTGTTAGTTCTACACCATCCACTCGATATATTTTATTGAGCATTTCAAATGATTTAACTAAACGATTCCTTAATGTGTCAACATTTTTTACTGTTACAGATTTGATAATTGAACTTGATTCGGAATTAAAACAGCGTATGATTTGTTTGATATTTGCATTTATTACAGATTTTGTAGATATAGCTGATGCAATGACTGCGTTATTTTCTTTAATTAAATCTTTTTCTTTTAGTTCTGATAAACTTAATTTATCTTTGTATTCTGCCGAAGTAATATTATAATCAACAAAAACATTGCTTTCTGCAACAACTAATTCTGAATTTGCTATTTTTATTTCTTTTTGCAATGCCTGTGCCTGTTTTTTCAAATCTTGAACTACTTGTGCATTTTTATCTGCAATATTTTGACTTTTTGCAGCTTCTTTCTCTTTTTCTGTCTTAAACAGTTCGGCATTTTGTTTGACTGTCAGTTCATAATTATCGATGTTGTCAACTTTCTTGTAAAAATCAATAACTTTCTTCTGTAATATGTAATATATGATTATTAGTACTATTCCTATTGCAAGAAATATAGAGCTTTTTAACATATAAGCTAAAACTAATGCAATTACAGAAATAGCGGGTTGAGCATACCATGGTACAACATAACGCTTTTTGTTATTTTGCTTATCGTTCATATTTATTCCTCCTCAATATTCTTACATAACAGGTTTGATTTCAAAGTATAGTTTATATGCTTTTTTTATATAATCTTCGGTTACATCAAAATATTCAGCTAATTCCCGAATGTCATAGCCTAATTCTAACATATTTAAAAACTTATCTTTATCAATAAGTTTTCTTATTGCCCAACGGTCAGCGACTTCTTCGCATTTTTTTGTTGTGTCGATAGGTGAATATTTATTATAAAATGCACCTGTTTCGCAATGACCAATTTCGTGAGCAATATGTACTCTTTCATTGGCCAAGTTATCCATTTGTTTATCATCAATACCTATGTAATAATCGTCACCGACGCAAATAGACAACGATTCACAATTTGGCAGGTTAAACGATAATATTTTAATATTTAGCTGTTCAGCAAATTCGTAAAGGTCTTCATTCAATCCTTGTCACGCTCCTTTATAAATTTGGCAAAATTCTTAACCTCATTAAGTTGCTCATCTGTGATTTCACCACCACCAAATAGAGCAAACTTTAAATCTTCATCAGATACACTATTGTTATTTGATTTAGTCATTGGTACATCATAGCCCATTAACCAAGCTACATCAACATTAAGTGCATTGGCAAGTTTTTCTAATGATTTATCCTTAGCTTTGTATGTACCTTTTATATAATGACTGATACTACCTTTATCAATGCCTGTTATTTTAGATAAATCAGTTGCTTTTATGTCTCTTAAAGTCATTGCTTTAGCTAATCGACTTGAAAAAGTTTCGTTCATATCATCACTCCTTTTTTGCTACAAAACAATAATATCACACAGTTGGGAAAAAATCAATAAAAATTGGGAAAAAATCAATAAAAGTGTTGACAATGAAAAAGTAAAGCGTTATACTATCATTGGAGTTGGGAAAATCCCAACAACAAGGAGGTGAAAAAATGCAAAGTAAAAATGACGAATCAATTTATGACTATTCAATTTTAAAAGGGAAAATTAGAGAAGTATTTGGCAATGAACAAAACTTTGCAAATGCTATGGGAATAGCCCAAAATACGCTAATTAACAAGTTCAATAAAGACGGATTTAAACAAAGTGAAATGGATAAAGCTTGTTTTTTGTTAGGTACAGGTCCCGGAAGTATTCGCTCATATTTTTTTACTCACAAGGTTGGGAAAAGCCCAACAAAATTAAAGAGGTGATTAGATGTTTATTTCAAAGAAAAAACTGAAAAATCTTGAAAAAAGAATAGCTGACCTTGAAACGAAAGTCCAAAATCAGCCACAAGAAATTTTTAATGCTATTGTTAAGAGTATGAATGCACAAATGAGTAAGTGTTCTACTCCTCATCAGTGGTAATGCTATGAGGTGCGTTATGGACGAAGAAATTAAATGTTGTAAATTTTGTATTCATTTTAACAGAGCCGTAGACCATTGCAATGAAAACAACATTGATATTAAGCAGCCGTATTTTAATTGGTGCTTTAACTACGAATCTGTTAAATGAAAAAAGCCGACTGCATAAAAACACAGCCGGCAAGGTGTGATACACCCTTAGCAAATTGATTGTATCACACTTGAAAATAAAAATCAAGGAGTGATTATAAATGAAAGTTACTACAAATGTAGTTGACGAACTTGCAACAGCTAAGGAACTGTTGGATGTTTTGCAACGAATTGAAAGAGTGGCAGAAAAAGTACAAATACAGTTTGGCTTTTTAACTATTAAAGATGTTGTAAAGCTTACAGGAATAAGTGAGCCACAGGTACAAAGGATTTTTCGCCGTAAAGATTTTCCTGTTTGTGATTATGGCAAACAGAAACTTGTTGAGATTGATGCTTTTAAAGAGTATTTTCAGCATCCTGTTTTAACAACCGATGATGAAGATAACGGTTAAGAAAGGGGACAGACAAATGGAAAGATGTAATTATTGCCCACTGCGTAACCACTGTTTAACACAGAAAAAGGAAACCGATACCTGTGACGACATGATAAGGCGATACAATGCAAGCTTGTTATTACCACCACAATATGTTGAGAGGAGCGCATTTTGATGAATAAGAATAAAAGAATGGTTTTCGGTATTGTCGGCGGTGCTTTATATATGCTTGGTTTTATTGTTGACGATACTGATATTTTAGTTCAGTTAATAACAACTGTTTTAATGCTTTGTGGCTTTATTATGATTATTCTTTCGTTTCTTTTGCTCGCAAATGACCTTGAAGCTAAAGAGGCTATGAAAGAATATACAGAGCCGTTTATTGATGAATGCAGCGAATTTGATAACTGTATATTTGACGATAGACAAAGTGGTTGGTATGCGTGTTTAAGCATTGCAGAGGGTACATATGAAAAAAACTACAAATCGTGAGGAATGGCTCAAAGAACGCAAAAAGGGAATAGGTGCAAGCGAGGCAAGCTGTATTATCGGTGTAAATCCTTGGAAAACGAATGTTGAACTGTGGCAAGAAAAAACAGGACAGCGAGAGCCTGAGGATATAGGCGATAAAGATTGCGTTATGTATGGCAAAAAAGCCGAAGAACTTGTAAGAGGGCTGTTTGAGCTTGATTATCCGGGTTATAAGGTTGAATATGACGAATTTGGAATGATTGCTAACAGACCAAACGAGCCATGGCTTTTTGCAACCTTAGACGGTCACATTATCGGTGGTAATAAAAACGGCGTACTTGAAATTAAAACAACTACCATTCAGCAGTCAAGCCAATGGGAGCATTGGAACGGACAAGTACCTGATTATTACTACACGCAAATTTTACATCAATTTCTTACAACAGGATACGATTTCGCAATATTACGAGCCGATATTCGTTATTACAAAGGTACAGAGCTACGCCATACTGTGAGAGATTACTATTTTGAGCGTGACAATGAGCAGATTAAGGCAGATATGGAATATCTGTTACATAAAGAAAAAGAGTTTTGGAATTGCGTTCAAACTCGAAAATCACCAAATTTAATATTACCTGAAATATGAAAGGAAAACATTATGGAATTTAATTTATCTACTGACATTAAGCAATCAATACCAAATGCGATTGTTTTCAATTTTGAGGAGTTAAAGGCTGAACTATCCGAAAAAATTAAGCCTTATGAAACTCTTGCAGTAACCGAGGATGATTTAAAGTCTGCAAAGAGTGACAAGGCAACGCTTAATAAGCTAAAAAAAGCTTTAAATGACAAAAAGGTTGAGGTGAAAAAAGAGTACATCTCACCGCTTGAAAACTTTGAAAAACAAGTCAAAGAACTTGTTGAAATTATCGACAAAGGCATAAATAACATTGATACGCAGGTTAAGGACTTTGAAAAGAAAGAAGTTGATGAAAAGCTAAAAGAAATTGCAAGCTTTTATGTTGAAGAATTTCCTGACTATTACGAGGTACTCAAACTTGAAAAAGTTATACCAAATAAATGGCAAAACAAGACCTGTAAGCTTGAAACAATCAAACAGGAAATAAGAGATAAGGTGTTTAAGTTTGAGAATGACATCAAGGTTATTAAGGCAATGAAACTTGAATGCGAGGAGCAAATGCTTGATGCCTATGTTGAAACACTTGATATGTCGGCGGCTCTTCAAAAGAAACACGAATTTGAAGAAAGGCTAAATGCGCTTAAGCTAATGAAAAACAGTGAGCCGGCAAAGAAAGAAATAGCTTCGACGGCTGAAACGGTGCAGGAACAGCTTTCTCAACCACCAAAACAATCAGTTAATCAGCAGGTAACTAAAACTATTGATGTTCGTTTTTATGACACAACCGAGGAATTTCGCAAGGCTATGAAAGCACTCACAACACAATATAACATCAAATACGGCAATGTGCCGAAAGGAGAATAATAATGGCAAATTCACTTGTTAAGACAAAGAAAAAGTTTAGCGTAGCTATTCAGGAAGATAAATATAAGGCTCTTATCAACAATACACTCGGCAACCCTAAAAAGGCAGAAAGGTTTATTGCGGCAATCTCTTCGGCTGTTGCAATTAACCCTGTATTACAGGAATGTGATGCTAATTCTATTATCACAGCTGCTTTGCTTGGCGAAACACTTAACCTTTCACCAAGTCCTCAGCTCGGTCAATATTATCTTGTTCCTTACGATACAAAGAACGGTAAAATTGCGCAGTTCCAACTCGGATATAAAGGTTATATTCAACTTGCCATTCGTTCGGGCTATTATGAAAGGCTTAATGTAGTTGAAATCAAAGAGGGCGAACTCATGTCCTACAACCCTCTTGATGAAGAAATTAAAGTGTCACTTATAACTGACGAGGAAGAGAGGGAAAATACCCCTACAATCGGCTACTACGCAATGTTTCGCTATCATAATGGCTTTATCAAGTCAATGTATTGGAGCAGAAACAAAATGGAGGCTTTTGCTCTTAAATATTCTAAGGGTTATCGCAAAAAGTCAGGCTATACCTTTTGGGAAAAAGACTTTGATGCCATGGCGAGAAAGACTATGCTTCGTCAGCTTATAAGTAAGTGGGGCATTATGAGCATTGAAATGCAAAAGGCACTTGACAGCGATATGGCTGTTGTTAATGAGGACGGTACAGTTGATTATATCGACAGCGACTACGAAGAAGATAATTCTTCACCAATCAATGTTGAAACGCCAAGCGAGAACGATACGACAGTTGTTGAAAGCAATGCCGATATTGAGAACGACCCACTCGCATAGGTGACATTATGGACGAGGCAGTCGGATATGTCACCAATATTGTTGAAAATGAAAGCTTTAGCTTGATTGTTCCGTTTGAAAAGACCTACTTACTCGACAAAAGACAAATAACCGAATGTTCTGTCCGTATTGATGACGGACGGAGCATATCGGCATTACAGCGTAAACATATTTATGCAACCTTTAACGATATAGCAAAGCACACAGGATATACACCTGATGAAACAAAGCAGGTTATGAAATATTCATATATTGCTTTAACCGGGCA